>Ga0153947_1000012_pt1 | contig 81374 bp, 73 predicted proteins | sample TSNJ031MetaG_FD_104697 | JGI IMG/M metagenome (GOLD analysis project Ga0153947, IMG submission 104697) | Attine ant fungus gardens microbial communities from New Jersey, USA - TSNJ031 MetaG | ecosystem: Host-associated > Fungi > Mycelium > Unclassified | place: USA: New Jersey, Wharton State... | reverse complement strand
CCGTCTGATCGCCCGCTTTTGGGATGTAAACGAGGGCAGTGTCACTATTGGCGGGGTAGATGTGAAAACATTAGACCCGGAGCATCTGATGAGCTACATGTCTTTTGTTTTTCAGGATGTAGTGTTGTTCAATGATACTATTTACAATAACATCCGTATCGGCAATATGAATGCCAGCCGCGACGAGGTGCTGGCGGCGGCTAAGGCCGCCTGCTGTGACGAGTTCATGGATAAGCTGCCGAGCGGTTACGATACATTGCTTGGCGAAAATGGAAGCACCTTGTCAGGGGGAGAGCGGCAGAGGTTGTCCATTGCCCGCGCACTCCTAAAGGATGCCCCTATCGTGCTGTTGGACGAAGCCACCGCTTCCCTCGACCCGGAAAACGAGGCGCTGATCCAACAGGCCATATCCCGCCTGATTACCGGCAAAACGGTTATCGTTATCGCCCACCGGCTGAGGACGGTTGCGGGAGCAGACAAAATAATCGTTTTGGATAATGGAAAGATGGCACAGCAGGGTACGCACGAAGAACTTGTGGTACAGGACGGGCTTTACAAAAAGCTGTTCACGATACAACAGGAGAGCCTTGGCTGGAGTGTCTAAAGGAGAAAGAGACAATTACAAGGTGCGGGTCATCCATATGGATCAGCAGGAAAATTTGCAGTCAGGAGAGTAGGCCGCCCCAGCCCTCCATAACCGCCGCCTGCATTTGCTCCCAGTCCATGGTGTCCGCCAGGTATTCCTGGAGGCTGGCCCTGAACACATCGCTGCCCCAGCCCGGGGGTGTTTCAGCATGAATCCAGGGCAGCGCCCGGCCCTGCCCGATGTACGCCAGAAGCTGGCTGTGGAGGGAAAAACCCGTGCTCTTAGCGGTTTCCCGGTAAGGGGAGATGGCGGAAAACTGATCCGCCAGCACCATGGCCCCGGCCTCCGACTGGTACAGCCAGGTGAGAAATTCCCCGGCCACCCTCGCGGATTCGGGGGAGGCTCCCTTATTCACCGCCCAGTAGGAAGGCGATCCCACATAGACGCTGCCCTGCTCCATACCCTCCAGGGGGATGGGCAGCAGGGTCAGCTGCCTGCTGATATCCTTATCCACCCGGTGAACGCCGGAGGCGATATTTACATTTTGCTGAATAACCGCCACCCTGCCGGAGGCTATGCCATCCTCTACCTGTCGGCTCCTGGTAATCTGGTTGAGCGCGCCCCAATCCCCCTTGGTGACGCAGTAACGTGCCATATTGCGGATATATTCCTCTACGGCCTCCCCGTGCATGAGGCCCAGCAAAACCGCCTGGGACGCCTGCTGGGGGGTGGAAAACACTCCGGTCAGGGCAATGTCCACCAGCTGTTCCCCTACAAAAACCTTGTCATGGGCCGGAAATTCCGTTACCGCCTCCAGCCGGGGAAAGCTTTCCTCCAGTGCGCCGCCGTCAATTTCCTGCCGCAGGCTTAAGAACGCCTCGGTGAGATCCTGAAATGTATTTATTTCAGCCAATGAGATATCTGCGGCCTCAAACATAGACGCGTTGGCAATCAGCCCTACCCCCTCGACGGCGTAGGGAATTCCATAAATTTTTTCGCCTGCGGATACGGGATCCAGCAGGCCCTCCATGGCCTCCCCCGCCCAGGGCAAATCCTCGGAAATATCCTTGACGTAGGACGACAGCTCGGCCAAATCCCTGGCCCCAAAGATATGGAACAAATCCACCTGTTCGCCGGACAGCAGCCGGGCCCGCAGCGCCCCCCGGTAGGCGGCCTGTCCGTTTACCGTCTGTATATGAATCCGGGCGTCGCTGCCTGTGGACTCTAAAAAGAAATCCGCGCTCTCCTGAAGGGCTTTGCCGATATCCGCCCTGGGCTGGAGGATGGTGACGGTTACCGGGCCGCTTGCCCCGATGGGTACGCTTTCCTCCAGGGCGGCCACCTGGGTTTCGGAGACTTGCTCGGCGGTGCAGGTGGCAAGGGACAGCGTCGTATATAAAAAGGTAAGAAACGCGGCAATAATCCGCACTGCATAGGCGGTCAAGGGCAGAGCCCCCCTTCCATACTTTCTACCTTAAGTATGGGGCCCGGAGGAGGGGTCTATACCATTTTTCTCCAATCAGGGCTGTAATTTCCTTCTTCCCACAATGGCCTTGCGGATAATATCCACAGGAATAATGGTAAATGCCGCAAGGATTACCACACCCCACTCGGACAGGGTCAGCCCATAACACCGGAGCACCGCTCCGCCCAGGTATGTCATGGCAACCTGCACCGCCACAATAAGGGCGATAACTTTGATAAATCCGGTGTTTTGCCCAATATTCTCAAACAGGTTCATCTTTTCGGTTCTGGCGTTAAAGGCGTTAAAGGCCGCCATCAGGATATAGAAGGAAAAGAAGCCGGTGAGGAGGTATCTCGCCTGTTCGTCGGGCCGGAACCAGGTGCGTGCCACAGGCGACAGAAGCAGGAACATACCCACGCAGAAGGTCCAGACAGCACCCACCAGAATAGAGCTCCACATATAGGGGCTGACAATGCTCTCTCCCCGCTGCTTCGGCTTCTCGGACATAAAGCGCCTCAGCGCCGGTTCCCCTCCGAAGGCCAGGGCCGCCAGCGTATCCATCACCAGGTTGACCCATAGAATCTGGGTGATGGAGAGGGGGTTTTCCATCCCCAGCAGCGGGGAGGCAAATGAAATAAGCACGGCGCTGACATTGATGGTCAACTGGAAGATAATAAACTTCCGTATGCTGTTAAAAATGGTTCGTCCGTAGAGAATCGCCTTGTCTATGGACATAAAGTTGTTGTCCAGGATGACAATATCGCTGGCCTCCTTGGCCACCTCTGTGCCGCCGCCCATGGCAAAGCCCACGTCCGCCTTTTTTAGCGCGGGGGAGTCGTTGACCCCGTCCCCCGTCATACCGGCCACCATATCCATCTCCTGGGCAATCCGCACCAGGCGGCTCTTGTCGCTGGGCAGGGCTCTGGCAACCACCTTGATATTCCGAAGGGCCGCCCCCACCTCGTCGTCACTCATAAGCCCCAGCTCCTCCGAGGTCATCACCAGATCCGCGTCCTGTCCCAGTATCCCCGCCTCCCTGGCGATGGCCACCGCGGTATCCTTCCGGTCTCCGGTAATCATCACCACCTGAATCCCGGCGTTCTGCACCTCGGCGATGGCCCCAATGGATTCAGGGCGCACCTCGTCCCTGATGCCGATAACTCCCACAAGGCACCAGGCGTCGTTGGGCAGGGCCTCCCCGTCAATCATGCTCTCCGACGTGGCCAGGGCCAGCACGCGAATGGCACGCCCCGCCAGCTCATTGATCCGCTGCTCCACCACCTCCCGGTTTTCAAAGGGCTTTTTCAGCCCGTGAGAGTCGTAATAGAACTGGCACTGCTCCAAAATTTTCTCCGGCGCGCCCTTAATGAGGGAAAGGCTGTAGTCCCCCTCCACCGAGGTTGCCGAATACTTGTTGGTGCTGTTGAAGGGGATGGAGGAGACACGCTTAACATTGATATTGTCCGCCGAGCGGGCCGCGTAGCTGAGGATGGCGCGCTCGGTGGCGTTCCCTCCCAGCACCTTTGTTTCGTCACCCTCCCGGGAAATCACGGCGTCGGTATTGTGCTTAATGCTGAGGGTCAGCATCTTCCCCAGCCCGCCGATCACACTGTCCGCCCTTTCGTAAAACAGGCCCTGCCCGTCTACGAAGGTGACGGCCTCCAGCTGTCCCTTGGTAATGGTGCCCGTCTTGTCGCTAAACAAAATGTTCAGGCTTCCTGCGGTCTCGATTCCCACAATTTTGCGAACCAGCACATTGTCCTTCAGCATCTTGCCCATATTCAGGGCCGAGACAAGGGCGATCATCAGAGGCAGGCCCTCGGGCACAGCCATAACGATGATGATAACCGCCAGCATCACGGCATTTACCACGTCATTGACCAGCTGCACCCAGTTGGAGCAATATTCCATAATCAGCACAATGTCAAAGCCGTTGTGAATAACCACGCGCTGAAACAGAAAGGCAAGGGCAATGGCTCCGCCGCCGATGTAGCCAAATTTGCTGATAGCTCCGGCCAGCATGCCCAGCTTGACCTTGAGGGGGGATTCTCGCTCGTCCTCCGCTTGCAGCTCGGAAGCGATCTGGCCATAGACGGAATTGTCCCCCACCACGCCCACCTGGAGCACCGCGTTGCCGCTGCAAACCACCGAACCGCGGAATACCTTATGGATGTTGAGAAAATCCATGGATGTATCTTCGTCGGTATAGCTTTCCGGCGCAGCCGTCTTAGGGGCCTCCTCGCTCTCACCATTGAGGGTGGACTGATCCACCTTCAGCTCCCCATCCACAATCAGGCCGTCCGCCGGAACCTTGTCTCCCGACTGGAGAAGGACACAGTCCCCCACCACAATATCGTCTATGGGAATTTCCGCGATCTGGCCGTTGCGGTACACCTTGCACCTGATAGCTGACGCTTCTTCCTGAAGCTTCTGGAACGCGTTTTCGTTGCTATACTCTGAATAGGTGGATACAAAGGTGGCCAAAAGCACCGCCAACGCGATTCCTAACGGCTCATACCATTCCGTGTGGCCTAAAAAGGCGAAAATAACATTTATTACCAGCGCCACGCAAAGTATCTTTATCATGGGATCCCCAAAATTCCCCAGGAGCTTATCCCAAAAGCTCTCTCCCTTTTGCTGGGTCATACTGTTGCCGCCATATTTTTCTCTTGATGCGGCAACCTGGGCATCGGTCAAGCCGAATGTTTTCATCCTGTTTCCTCCAATTTCACTTTCCGAATAATATATCAAAGCCCCTGCAACACCCGAAGGCCTTGCAGGGATCCCTTCCGCTGCTATACAACACGGCAAAGATACAGCTTATTTTCTCGGTTATGTTTTATCCTTGCTTTTACCCGGCCATAAAATTCTCCATCGCGGCAATAAACCGTTCCACACCCTGGCTCACCTGGGCGTTGTTCCCGGACTGTGCGCCCCTGAATTGAGGTACCTTGATGACAATTTCCTTCTCACCGCCGCCGGTGGCGATTACCACCGTGCTTTTATTCTTAGACAGCTGATTCAGGGTGACTGAAATAAGTTGTTCCTTCTCCATAACCCGGCTGGAGGCCCCGGAAGCCTGCACCACCGCCCACTTCCCCCCTTTATCCGTCAGAAAATACGCTCCGAAATAGTTATCGCCGTACCGGACGCTCATGCCCTGCTGCTCCAGTATCCGAATAGCCTTCAACCGGCATTTTTTCGCCCAAAAGGCCAGGAATAATGAGATAATCAGCCCGACGCAGGCGCCAATCAGCGCGCCCTGGAGCGCGCCTCCCATATAGGTGGCGGTGGAGGATACCCTCAACGGCGCAAAGCATGTTGTAAGTATTGGCAATGATCTCATCCCCTAAGCTGTCGCTAATTAATTTGCGTCGTTATAAAACAGACGCGCGGTTTTCCACCGTCCTGTCGAAGTTGAGAACCTCGTGATCGTAGGGCTTATCCATGTGGGGAGAGGTTATCATAAAATCGGCGGTGGCCTTGTTTGTGGCAATGGGCACATCATACACCTGGGCAATCCGCAGGAGCGCCTTTACATCCGGGTCATGGGGCTGGGCGGTGAGGGGATCGGAGAAAAAGATAACCAGGTCGATGCGGCCCTCCACTATTTTTGCGCCGATCTGCTGGTCGCCTCCCAGGGGGCCGCTGTTGTAGCCCTTGACACGCATCCCGGTTTTGTCGGTAAGCATCCGGGCGGTGGTGCCGGTGCCACAAAGGTTGTGCCTGAGCAAAATCGCCTTATGCTCCAGGCACCAGTCAATCAGCTCTTGCTTCTTGTTGTCATGGGCAATCAGCGCGACGCTCTTGGTTGCCCCAATGGTTAAGGTGATATACTCGTCTTTAATCATCCGGTTATCCTCCTTTGTTGTTTGGGGGGACATAGCCCCCTGGTTGTATCTAATTCTTTAGTGCGAAACGGTAAGCGCCGGCACCATCCTCGGTTCGGATTACCTCACCGGTAAAATAAAGGTGCTGTAAATGGGCAAGCGTTTCGGAGCAGGCAAACCATTTTTGCTGCACCGGCAGATCCTTCAGCTGCTTGTCCTGGTTCCACTCCACCTCTGTGGCCACCTCGTAGGCGGACATGGGAACGCCGTGCTTTTTTAGCAGCCCCCGCATAATATCCAGCCGGACAACATGGTGCTCCAGCAGCTCGTCAATCCGGGCATTCACGTCAGGGGACGGCGCACGGTGGGCGGGGAACAGCCTTTTCACCGAAAGCCCCCGCACCCTCTCCAGGCTGTCGCAGAAGTACTGGAGGTAGTCCTCCTCAAAATTCCAGGCGGTGATATTGGGCGATATCCCGCTGAGTATATGATCCCCGCAAAACAGGAATCCCTTTTCCGCATCCCACAGCCCGATCTGACCGGGCGTATGCCCCTTCAGATCCACCACCTCCAGGCGGTACCCTCCCGCCTCCAGGACGTCTCCCATCTCCAGGCGCGTCATCTCCACAATGCGCTCCGGACGCCGGTGGTAGGCCACGTGCTGGGTAACCTGAAGCTGCTCCTCCTCGGGTACGCCCGCAACAATATTGCTCTGAAAAATCCAGCCCCAGTGCTTGGGATCCTGGAACGCGTTGATGTATTCCGCATCCACCACGCTGGCATATATGGTATTGCCGGGGCGTTTAAGCCGGGCAATAAGGCCGCTGTGATCCACATGCATATGTGTGACAAATACGTCTGTGTTCTCCGGCGTTATCCCCAGCTCCCCGAACCCGGCCAGCACCGCTTGCTCGCTCTCATCGCCGTTAAAGCAGGTATCTATAAGCAGGTTTCGCTTTTCCCCTGTGATAATATAGGCTTGAATAACACGCAAGGGGCTTTTGGGCAGGGGGATATTCATTTGGTACAGATTTTCCGCTAGTTTTTCCATTTAGTTTAACTCCAGCCTTTTCTATTTTTATACCCGGATTATTCTAATTACAATAGTATACCTCCTCCGCCCAAAACATGCAACCCCACTTGCCAGATTCCCCGGGAATATGATACACTGAACGCAGATAATCACATGTTGGGAGGATAAGTCCGGATGATAATTGTTGTTGTGGACGGGCAGGGCGGCGGATTGGGTAAAATTCTTATGGAAAAGCTGACAGCCGCCGGATTGGACGCCGAGCTTCTGGGCATCGGAACCAATGCCGCCGCCACCGCCGCCCTGAGCAAGGGCGGCGCTCATCAGGTGGCCACCGGAGAAAACGCCGTAATCTACAATGCAGGCCGCGCGGACATTGTTGTCGGCGGTATCGGCATTCTTTGCGCCAACGCCATGATGGGGGAAATCTCTCCCGCAATCGCCGTAGCCATTGCTTCATGCAACGCAGTAAAGGTGCTGGTTCCCCTGAACAGATGCAACCTGCGGGTGAGCGGCGTTCCCAACACCGCCTTGCATCTGCTGGTGGATCAGGCCGTGGCAGATGTTATTCAGATTGCCTCCGCCCGGCGCACCGGGACAAAAGCATAGCCTGCCGGAACTCCCCCAAGGAAGCGGCGGCCTCGTTCCCGGCCTACACAGCCGTTCCTGTTTCTTCCTACTGCACCTTGCTCTTTTCCAACAGGACATTATAGGCACCCACGGTAACGATAACCACCCCGGCCCCCAGGATTGCCAGCGGCCCCGGGCGTTCGCCCATCAACAGAAACACCCAGATAGGGTTTAGGATGGGCTCGACGGAGCAAATGAGGGAGGCGGTAATACTGCTGGTGTGCTGCACCCCTTTGGCAAAAAGGTAATAGGCAAGCCCCAGCTGGAAAACACCCATAAAAAGGATTACAAGCCAGGGAAGCGCGCCCTCGGTTATGAGGCTCTTGTCAAAGAAAAGTACAGGCAGCAGCAACCCCGACAGTAAGCAGCCCAGATAGCTTGCTTCCTGCGGATGGGCGTCCGGCAGGCCGTTGAAGAAAAATACCCCGGCAAAACTGACACCGGAAAGAAGCCCCAGGCAGTCTCCCAATAGAGCGCCATGCCCCAAATGATCCACAAAAAAGAGCACTATTCCGGTAATGATGAGTACGACGGCAACCAGATCCACCGGCTTGGGCTTGACCTTCAGCACCAGGGCGGTGAGTAAAATAACATAAACAGGCGCGGTGTACTGGAGCACGATGGCGTTGGCGGCCGTGGTAAGCTTGTTGGCGGACATAAACAGGATAAATGTGACGTTCATGCAGAGCGCAGCCGCCACCGTTGACCGTGTCAGGGTAACCGTCCACTTCCGGCGGATACAGCCAATGGCAGCAGCAGCCACCAGCCCCCGGATACAGGAAATAGACAGCGGATTCCAAGGTATGTACTTGGCGCAGACCCCGGCCAGGCTCCATAGAACTCCCGCCGCAAGCAGGCACAGCACCCCTATATTCGATTTTTTTTCCATATTTCTCACCTTTTTTCTACTTGCTGCCTAAAAAAAGCCGCCGGAGGGCAACAACTCTCCAACGGCCTTCGGTTTCATTTGTGCAATTTACCCCATATAGACGTTTACCGCATATACCAGCAGGGTCACCACAAAAAAGAGGACTGCCGCGATCTTGGTGCCGCGGAACAACAGTGCGTCTATTGTCCTGCCCTGGTTTTTGTTGAAGTATGAATCACCGCCGGTCAGGGCGCTTATGTTATTCCCTTTGGGGCTTTCCTGCATCAGAACCATAACAATAATGCCTATGCTTAAGAGGATCATTACAATCCCGCCGATAATCTCCAAAACTCCCATAAAAACTTCCTTTCCAGCCAGACGGCCTCCCCGCCTGATTCAACAACTTTTTTTAAGGTATTGGGCGTTTATGTCCCCATAAAAGAACCCACTCCTGCAAGTTTACCATAGTGTTTGGAATAATGCAAGTTTTTTCTCCCGCTACTTCACGTCAATCTAACTTAACCCATGGTGCTAATAAAGGATTTCTTATCACGCGCATAGCTAAAGCATTTCCCCTCTCACCGGAATAGCCGGTGGTTATTTGCGCAAAATACAGCAAAGACGGTGCGGCTCTCGCGGAGGCGCACCGTCTTTGTTTAATCTCTCTCTTTTTATCAGGAGGCTGCCTCCAAGTCTATCCAAGGCTCCATAACCAAGGTGACGTCGTAATCTATCAGCTCCAGATCCGGGGTTCCGTTGTACAGATACAGGTCGCCCTTGCCCGCGCGGTAGTTGCGCAGCAGATAAATCATGTTTTGGCCCCGGTAGTAAAAATCGTAAACATCATCCGCAATCAAGGTTTTCTCGGCGCCCTGGATATACAGGTTCCCCATTTCACTGGTTGAATTGTAGTCCTGATAAAACAACAGCTTGCCGTCCCTCGCCGTTACATAATCCCAAGTGGACACATCGAAAATTATCCGATCCGGCTTTCCCTCCGACACGGTGTACAAATCTCCCTTTCCATAGCTCCCCGAGTTGGTATCGGCTGTATAGAAATACTTGCCGTCAAACCGCTCCTCGAAGTAGAAATCCTCCACACTCTCCTCCACAAGCTGGGGCTTTCCGGCCACCCGGTTGGCAAGGGGAACATAATACAGAGCATACCAATAGGCGTCCTCCCTTTGGGTGAGATAGTAGATGCCGTCATTTCCCTCCGTCACCATCAGATTTTGGGTGCTGGGCACCCCTTTGGTTTCAGAGGTATTGAGCTGCATGGGCGAGCCGTCCAGGTATGTGAAAAAAAGATTCCAGTCCACATGATCCTCCATATACGCCTGGGCGTCAAAGGTAAACAGCTCCAGGCTGCCGGTCATTTCGGACATTTTCATCTTTTCCGTACTGCCTAAATCCAGCTTGACATAATAGGCAAAGCCTTCCTTAATATTGCCCGTTACAGTGGAGTTTTCCGAATATCCCGCCTGATACAGGCCTGTGTCCAGCCTGTTCCGTACCCCGTCCGCGAGATAATACAGGTCATAGTACCAGATGTCGTAATCGGTGCGCAGCGCAATATCCTCCTCCATCTGGGCGCGGAGCTTATCCCTTTGCAGCTTGGCCTCATACGCCCTTACGAGCTTGTCATACCTGTCCCGCTCCTCCAGCATGGCTTCCATATCAATGCTGGAGTCATACATCCATTCATAACTGTTGTAATAAAGATCAGCCAGCGGGAAGTCATCAAGATTTGGCACCCGCATCGCCGCATCCTCCCGGAGCATGTCATCCTCAAAAATGTCCTCCAGCGCGAGGGTGGACGATCTGGACAGAAGGTAAAGGAGGGTGCCGTCCTCCGCGTTCCCCTCCACCACGTCGTCAACATCCGTAATCAGGGTTTCCCTGGTGTCCGCGTTCACATCGAACCAGAATACGTCGAAGGATATCTGGCTCCCCTTTGTGTTGCGGGAGGTTTTTGTATAAATAAATTTTGAAAAATCGTCGGTCCAGTCCCACAGGTCGTTGATATTGGAATCCAGCTTGACAAGGCTCTGCCGTTCCCCCTGTTTCATGGAGCCGAGGTAGAAATCCCGGTCTGTTACATAGGAGGTGTAGGCGTCCACCTCGGTGCCCTTGTAATAGAGTATCTTATTTTCATTCCAGTCTAAAATGCCGGTGACATCGCCGTCAAGCTTGTAGCGTTCCGAAAAGTCATATATGTAAAGATCTTTTTTGGCGTCAATATAAAAAATATATCTTTCATCATCCGAAAAATAATACTCCATGGTCACATCGGAGGCTATTTTCTCGCCCTTGTCGGTGGGCTCTCCCTCCCCGATCCGGACTGTGAGATCCCGTAAATACAGGTCTCCCCTCTCATTTACAGAGTGATCGCCGCTGTTGTAGTCGTTTAAATACAATAAATATCTGCCGTCACGGGACATAATCTGGCTGCGATTGACAAGCTCCCCTTTATTGTATGACCTTGTGTCAAAGGTATCGGTTATCACCTGCGCCTTTTCCAGCAGGGAATTTTTGTACCGCAGGGACTCCTCACCCCTGACATAGACAATCGCCTGTTCATTGAGGGTATGCGTGCCGCTAACCTCCCGGGTTTGCGACCGGTATGCGGACCACACGCCCACCGCCAGGCAGAGTGCCGCGGCCACAGCCGCGCCCAAAAGCATGCGCTTGCTGATTTTTGGTTTATCTTGTTTTTGAGGGGAATATTCCTCTTGCCCGTTATAGTAGACGGAGGAAACGGGTACCATCTCCTCCTGCCATTGAGGCACCCCCGGCCTCGCCCTGCCGCAATAAGCGCAAAACCGCCCCCCGGGGAGGAGCTGTTCGCCACATTGCCGGCAGATGTCCGGATTTTCTTCGCCGGGGGGCGTGGTATTCTCTATATTGTCAGGCTCCACAGGGGATTGGGACGCCCGGCTAGCTTGTTCGCCGGTAAAAACCGTACCGCACCGGCTGCAAGAGACCGCATTGTCCGCATCAGTATGGCCGCATTTCGGGCAAGTATGCATAAGGGCATCCTCCATTATATTCGGGCGTCGGGACATTGCTTAAGCAACTCCTATTATAGTGGTTAAGCGCCGGGATGTCAATGAAAGGGAGCGCTTCAAAACCCTTTTTTTCCCAGGTTAATTTTTCATAACGCTTGCATGTTCGCCCAAGGTGTGGTATACTGTGCATCGTGAATATAGCATTCCAAACCCACCGACCAAGGCCAGTAGGCAGTCCCCACCGCATGAAAAGAGAGGCAGCGCCACAGGCTGAGAGCGCGGCTGCATGTAAGGACTGGCGAACCTTCCCTTGCGAGGGGCGCGGCACAAACAGCCGGGATTCCGGCCCATTAATCCGCGACGGAGCAGCTCCACGTTAAAGGGGCGTTAAAGAGCCTGTGAACTCACGGGAACTTGGGTGGTACCGCGGAACCGCATGTGTAGCGTTTCGTCCCTGCGACAGCCGGGATGGGGTGCTTTTTTTGTTGTTCTTTTGTCCGGCGGGTTATACTATAGCAACCGGAATAATAATGTGGAAAACTCCTTATTCATTCCGGTTGTGTATGCAGCAAAAGGATGAGCCTGCTTTTCCCGTTATTTCTTTCCTTTGCTGTAAGAAACAAACTAAAATTATGAGGTGATGACGGCAATGAAGGCTGCATTGGAAGCAATCAAAGCGAAGGCCCGGCAGGCGTTGAAAAATGCCCAAACGCTGACGGAATTGGAGGAGTTGCGGGTTAAATACCTGGGGAAAAAAGGAGAGCTGACCTCCATTCTCAAGCAAATGGGGGGGCTGTCCCAGGAGGAGCGCCCGGTAATCGGCCAGCTGGCCAACAGTGTGCGGGCGGATATAGAGGGACTGCTGGCCCGCTGTGGGGAGAGGCTGAAGGATAACACGCTGAACGCGCGCCTGGAGAGTGAGGCCATCGACGTTACCGTCCCGGGCAAGTACCAGAAACGGGGCGCAATGCATCCCCTGTCCATCGTGTTGGATGAGATTAAGGAGATTTTCCTGGGCATGGGCTTTGATACGGCGGAGGGCCCGGAGGTGGAGCTGGACTACTACAACTTCGAGGCGCTGAACATGCCTAAAAACCACCCCGCCCGGGACACCCAGGACACCTTTTATATCTCCGAGGACATCGTTCTGCGCACCCAAACCTCCGGCATGCAGGTTCGCGTCATGGAAAAGCAGAAGCCGCCGATCCGGGTTATTGTGCCCGGCCGGGTCTACCGCTCGGACGCCGTGGACGCTACCCACTCCCCCGTGTTTCACCAGATTGAGGGATTGGTTGTGGACAAGGGGGTCACCATGGCGGATTTGAAGGGGACTTTGGAGATTTTTTCAAAGATGCTTTACGGCAACGACGTTCAGGTGCGCTTCCGCCCTCACCACTTTTCCTTCACCGAGCCCAGCGCCGAGATGGACGCCATGTGCTTCTCCTGCCACGGGGAGGGCTGCCGCCTTTGCAAGGGCGAGGGCTGGATTGAAATTTTGGGCTGCGGCATGGTGCATCCCAAGGTGCTCAGCGGCTGCGGCATCGACCCGGAGGTCTACAGCGGGTTTGCCTTCGGCATGGGGCTGGAGCGGATGGTTATGCGCCGCTATGGTATCGACGACCTGCGGCTGTTCTTTGAAAATGACATGCGGTTCCTGAACCAGTTTGCGTAAGGAGGGAGAAACAAATGTTACTGTCTAAAAATTGGCTTTCTGAATATGTAACTCTGGAGGACGTCTCCCCCCGGCAGTTCACCCACGACCTAACCATGTCCGGCTCCAAGGTGGAGGGGTGGACGGTGGAGGGCGGCGACCTTTCCAATATCGTTGTGGGCAAGGTTCTGTCGGTGGAAAAGCACCAAAACGCCGAAACCCTGTTTGTCTGCAAGATTGATGTGGGCCGGGGCGAGCCGGTACAGATTGTCACCGGCGCGGCCAACGTGGTTTCCGGCGCAATGGTACCGGCGGCGCTGGACAACTCCACCGTCTCCGGCGGCAAAAAGATCAAAAAAGGCAAGCTGCGGGGCGAGACGTCCGAGGGCATGCTCTGCTCCCTGGAGGAGCTTGGGCTTACCGCCGGGGATTTTCCCTATGCCCAAGCCGACGGCATCTTCCTCCTGGAGGAACCGGATATCAAGCCCGGGCAGGATATCCGGGAGGCCCTGGGCCTTTGCGACACGGTTTTCGAGTTTGAAATCACATCCAACCGCCCCGACTGCCTGTCGGTCATCGGGCTGGCCCGGGAAACCGCCGCCACCTACGGGGTTCCCCTCCGCCTGCACAATCCGGAGGTCAAGGGGAGCGGCGATAAAATAGAAAATCACCTGAAGGTTCGGGTGGAAAGCCCCAGCCTTTGCCTCCGCTATGCGGCGGCGGCGGTTAAGAACGTCAAAATCGGGCCCTCTCCCCGCTGGCTCCGGGAACGGCTCCGGGCTTCCGGGGTGCGGCCTATCAGCAATATTGTGGACATTACCAACTATGTGATGCTGGAATATGGCCAGCCCATGCACGCCTTTGATTTGCAGCATGTGCAGGGTGGCCAGATCGTGGTGCGCCAGGCGGCCCCCGGTGAAAAGATCACCACCCTGGACGGCACCGAGCGCGTGCTGTCCCCCGAAATGCTGGTCATTGCCGACGGGTCGGCCCCCTCTGCTGTAGCCGGTGTTATGGGCGGCGAATGGAGCGGCATCTACGACAATCCCCAAACCGTCATCTTCGAGTCCGCCTGCTTCGACGGCGCTTCTGTCCGCACCACCGCGAAAAAGCTGGGAATGCGCACCGAAAGCTCCGGCCGCTTCGAGAAGGGCCTGGATCCGGAGAATTGCCTGCCCGCCCTCCGGCGCGCCTGCGAGCTGGTGGAGCTGCTGGATGCCGGTGAGGTGGTGGACGGCGTTCTGGATATCCGGGGCGACGCAAGACCCCCCGCAAAAATCCCTCTGGACGTGGACTGGATCAACCGCTTCCTGGGAATCTCCATCCCCGGGGACGAGATGGAGCGCATCCTGTGCTCCCTGGACATCCGGGTGGAAAACGGCATGGCAATCCCCCCCACCTTCCGGGCCGACCTGGAGGGCAAGGCGGATCTATCCGAGGAGATCGCCAGAATTTATGGCTATGATAAAATCCCCACCACCGCCCTCCGGGGGCTGGCCCAAGGAACCCTGACCCCGGCACAGCGGTACACCCGGCATATCGGCCAGATATTGCTGGGCCAGGGCTTGAGCGAGATCGTCACCTATTCCTTTATCAGCCCGAAATACTATGATAAAATCCGCCTGCCGGAGGACAGCCCCCTGCGGGCCTCGATCACCATCCGGAACCCCTTGGGGGAGGACACCAGCGTCATGCGCACCACCGCGCTCCCCTCCATGATGGAGATTCTCTCCCGGAACTACAACAACCGGGTACCCGCCGCCGCGCTTTATGAGATCGCCACCGTCTATCAGCCCACCAGCCCCACTACCCTGCCGGCGGAGCCCAGGCAGATTATGATAGGGATGTATGGAGACGCGGATTTCTACACCCTTAAGGGCGTTGTGGAAATGCTGCTGAACCGCTCGGGCATCCACTGCTGGGAGGTTGCCGCGGAAAAGGGCAATCCCACATTCCACCCCGGTCGCTGTGCCGCCTTGACGGTAAACGGCGCTTACGCCGGAGTTCTGGGCCAGGTGCATCCCCTTGTCTGTGAAAATTACGGCATCGCGGCAAACGCCTATATGGCCCAGCTGGACTTTGATACACTGCTGCAAAATCAAAATCCTGACCGCACCTTCCGCCATCTTCCCCGTTTCCCCGCCTCCACCCGGGATTTGGCCCTTGTGTGCGACGAAAGCCTGCCGGTAATGGATATTCAGCGCGTTATCCATCAATCAGTGGGTAAAATCCTGGAGGAGATCGCCCTTTTCGATATCTATCGGGGCAAGCAGGTGGGCGAGGGCAAAAAATCCGTGGCCTTTTCGCTGACGCTCCGCACCGACGACCGCACCCTCACCGATGAGGAGTGCGACAAGAGCATAGCCAAAGCCCTGAAAGCCCTGGAGCCGCTTGGCGTGCGCCTGCGGTAGCCTCCCTTGTTTCGCCCGGTTTGGTAAAGGGAGCGGAATCTATTAAGCTATACAAGTCCCTCTTGCCAATTTTGCTTTTTTGATGTATGATATGTGATATGGAGGTGGTAGAATGCATGAACCAACCATAAGCTTTTCCATACACGATGATAAGGATCAGCAAATGAGGGAGCTTCTGATGCAGGTCTATGATGCCTTGCGTCAAAAGGGATACAATCCCATTAACCAGATCGTGGGGTATATTTTGTCGGAAGACCCCACTTATATTACCACCCACAACAACGCCCGCAGCTTGATTCGCCGCATTGACCGGGATGATTTGCTGCAAGTGCTGGTCAAGAATTATCTGGATGCCTAAAGCACCGTCAGAGCGGCTGAATATCCTTCAGCCGCTTTTTATTTTATAGCTGATTAACAAAAAATCCCGAAAGGATTTTTTAAACCGGCGAAGCCGGTTGGCGCGCTAAGCGCGCCTTAATCTTGCTGTATACGTCATTTGTGCGGCTTCGCCGCACGCCGCGCTTTGCGCGGCAATTTAAAAATCTTTCAGATTTTTAAATTAAATGACTATATAAAGGGGGCCATGCATTGCGCCAAATAGCACTTGGGAATACCGGCATTCAGGTTTCGCGCCTCTGCTTTGGCACCTTAACGGTGGGGCCGCTCCAAGCAAACCTGCCCCTGGAGGAGGGGGCGGAGGTGCTGGCCCACGGTATCAGGCGGGGAATCACCTTTTTTGATACCGCCCAGCTTTACGAGACCTACCCCTATCTCCGCCGGGCCATGGAGCGCACCGGCCGCCGGGACATTATCGTTTCCTCCAAAACCTACGCCTATACCCGGGAGATGGCGGTGGAGGCGGTGGAACAGGCCCGGCGCGAGCTGAACCGGGATTATGTGGATATCTTTATGCTCCACGAACAGGAGAGCGTTCACACCCTCCGGGGACATGCCCACGCCCTGGAATATCTGTGGGAATGTAAGCAGAAGGGGATCATCCGGGCGGTGGGGGCTTCCATGCACCACATCGCGGCGGTGGAGGGCGCTTGCAGGCAGGGGCTGGACTGTATCCATCCCCTGCTCAACCGGGATGGCCTGGGCATTGTGGACGGCAGCCGCCGCCAGATGGAGGAGGCCCTGCTGCTGGCCCATGGAAAGGGCGTCGGCATCTTCTCCATGAAGCCCCTGGGGGGCGGTAATCTCTTTTCCCAGGCGGAGGAGTGCCTCCGGTATATCCTGGGCCTGCCCTGGCTGGACTGCGTGGCCATTGGAATGCAGTCGCCGGAGGAGGTGGACGCCAATGTCACCTACTGGGAAACCGGCGCCTTTGAATCCGGCCAGATCAAAGCGCTCACCGGGAAAACGCGCCGCCTCCATATAGACGGGTGGTGCGAGGGTTGCGGACTCTGCCGGGACAGATGCAGTCAGCATGCGTTGTCCATTCAAGAGGGTAAAGCTGTGTGCCGGCATGAAAAATGCATTCTCTGCGGGTATTGCTCCACCATCTGCCCGGCCTGGGCCATCAAGGTTGTGTGAGCCTATAATGAGACCGTGCGACAAAAATCGAGGGGTTATGGTATACATTTACATAAAATTGTGGTATAATTAATCTTTGAAGCAGAAAAAAAGAATGGAGGTATCAGGATGGCTGACAAAAATAAGAAAGACAAGATGCTATACTATAAGGGAAAGCCTCTTGTACGCAGTGGAAGCACCATCTACTACGGCGACGCAAGCGAGCCTTATGTCGCGATGCTGCAAATATTCGACACCCAGAGCTTTTCCGGCCTGGAACTCCCCCAGCGGGTCACTGTGCAAATTTTGTCCACCGACGCAACCCTGCGCCCCAAGGAGCGCATTAAGAAAAAAACCGATAAATCCAATCTTTATGACGCGATGAACATTGCGTCCATCTGGTTGGAGCGTATGCTGGAGGGGTAAGGAGCATGATTCTTTATCCCGCGTTTGCCGCAGTAAAAAGGAAGGCGAGACACCTGTCGCACCTTCCTTTTTATATTTCAACATAGCAACCGTTATACCTCCCCGAGGGGTTCAAACAAATCCTGTAAATTCCGCGCCTGGCAAAGCAGGTGAAAGGCGGTATACCGGCAGCTGCGCATTCCGGCCGCCGCTCCGGGATCCCCCGCCTCAACATGCCGGGGCAGCGGCAAAGGCTCCCCTTCCAGCAGAATACTAAAGCGTCCGGGGTTCTGGCTATCCTTGCGGTAGGACATGATCGGGGCATAATGGGTAATCGCGGAGGTGGGGGCCCCTACATAAACCGCCAGATACCGCATACACTGGAGCTTTTCCTCCACCACACGCACATTGTTCCACACCCGCCGCACAAAAAAGTCCTCCCGGTAGACGGCGTTGTCCCGGGCGGGAACGATCAGCGTGTCCAGCTCCGCCACATCCGTTGCGCCCGCCCGCCGGTTTCGCTCCAGCTCGGCTATGGTGATTGTACGGATGTCCATATCAAACTGCTCCCGTATCACCTCGGCGGAATCGTCTATAAAACCGCCCACAGCCTCCTCAATCATCTGGTTCCGGGATATTTTCTGGCCGGTTTTTCCCCCGAAAAACAGCGCCAATTTATCTACCATATCCACCTGATTGCTGTCCATTGTCACAGAAAAGGTTTTTCGCCGCATAACTGCCGGTTGCAGCAGCCGCCTAACCCTGCCCTTCATTTTTTCGCCTCCCGACCTATAATATTATAGTATAACAATATTATAGGCTTTCATGTATAGATTGTCAATTACAGCAAGGGTAAAAAGTAACCGGAAAAATAGAATCCCTTCTTTGCTGTATCTGGTGGCAACTATGGTTGTCAGGCATTCCGGTTATTTGTTGCCATTGCTATAATTGCTGACGCTTCCATAGATTTTAATAAAATTCAATACAATATTGTTATTTTCCTTATTTTGTCCTATACTCTAAGAGGAAGGAAGGGGGTTGCCCATGTATAAACGAATACCCGCTCATATTGGCGTCATACCCGACGGCAACCGGCGGTGGGCCGAGGGGCAGGGGCTTCATAAAAAAGAGGGATACGCCCATGGCATTGAGCCGGGCTTCAGGCTCTATGAGTCCATGTGCAGCCACGGCATCCGGGAAGCCACCTTTTACGGTTTTACCCGGGACAACAACAAGCGCGCCAAGGATCAGAGGGATGCTTTTACCAATGCCTGTGTCAAGGCGGTTCAGCTGCTTCGGAACCGGGACGCAAACCTTCTGGTCATTGGAAATACCGAATCCGCGGCGTTCCCCCCTGAGCTGCTGCCCTATGCCAATAAGCGTGTGCGCTTTGGCGAGGGTAAAATCAACCTGAATTTCCTGGTGAACTACGACTGGGAGTGGGATCTCAAGAATGCGCTGCAAACGGGTAAAATCGCGTCCGCCGAGATCTCCCGGGTGGATCTGCTGATCCGGTGGGGCGGAAGGCGGCGGCTCAGCGGGTTCCTGCCTGTCCAATCGGTTTATGCGGATTTTTACATTGTGGACGACTATTGGCCCGATTACCGGGATAAGCATTTTCTGGACGCGCTGGAGTGGTATCAAAGCTGCGACGTTACCCTGGGCGGATAATAAGAAAAAACGGCTGGATCATGGCAAATGCCAAGGCTCCAGCCGTTTTTTTATTGTTGTGTTACGCCGTGGCTTCCTGCGCCTGCGGAACCAGGCTCTTGATGACCTTGGTGGGGCATACGCCTACGCAAGCGCCGCAGTTGGTGCACTTGGCGGGATCAATACCGGCCAGGTTGTCGGTGATGGTGATCGCGCCATACTCACAGGTTTTCTCACACTTTTTACAGCCGATACAGCCTGCGGAGCAAACCTTCCGGGTAAAGGCTCCCTTGTCGGTGGAGGAACACCCCACATAGACATTACTGGTGGCGGGAACGATGTCAATCAGCAGATTGGGGCAGGCTCTCGCGCACATGCCGCAGCCGGTACAAAGCTCCTTATCCACCACCGCAATACCGTTTTCGATATAGATGGCATTATATTGGCACACATCCACACAGTCCCCAAAGCCCAAGCAAGCGTGGGAGCAGCTGCCCCGGCCCTGGTAGAAAAAATTGCACGCTTCACAGGTCTGGGGGCCCTGGTAATCCATAACATAGGATGTCTTGCCACAAACACCGGAGCACTTCACGATGGCCGCCATGGGCACGACCTCCCCGGCTTCCACCCCCAGCACGGCTCCGATTGCCTTGGCAACGTCGCCCCCTCCCGGCGTACACTTGTTGACAGCCGCGCCCTCATTCACCAGCTTTTCAGCGTATTCGTCGCAACCCGCGAAGCCACAGGCGCCACAATTGGCCCCGGGCAGAACCGCGCGCACATCAGTGACCCGCTCATCCACGGGTACTGCCATATATTTGGCGGCAATGGTCAAAATGACACCCGCTAATATTCCGATCACCGATACAATAATGACCGGCGTCATAATTCCTTCCAAAATCCTCTCCCCTTCCTCTCATTACACCTTGAAGATGCCTTCCACTACGCCGCTAAAGCCCATAAAGGCAAGCGAAACAATAGAAGCCGCTATCAAGGTAATGGGAATGCCATCAAACGATTTGGTAATTTTTGCACTTTCCATACGGGAGCGCACACCGGCGAACAGCACCATAGCCAACAGAAATCCAACGCCCGCGCCCACAGAATTGATAAGGGAATGCGCAAGGTTGTAACCCTCCTCAATATTCAGCAGGGTAACACCCAGAACTGCGCAGTTGGTGGTAATCAGGGGAAGGTATACGCCCAGCGAGCGGTGCAGCGCCGGTACATATTTTTTAAGGACAATCTCCACCAGCTGCACCAAAGCGGCGATTACCAGGATAAACACAATGGTGTTCAGGTATTCCAAGCCGTTGGGCACCAGTACGCTGTCATAGATGGGCCAGGTAACCGCCGTGGCCAGCGCCATGACGAAGATAACCGCAAGGCTCATGCCCACAGCGGAGTCCAGCTTCTTGCTGACCCCCAAAAACGGGCAGATGCCGAGAAACTTGGATAAAACAAAGTTGTCAACCAGAATGGCGCTGACCAGGATGACCATAATTTCTTTCATGGATTACGCCTCCCCTTTCTGAGCCTGACCGCAGGCAGCGGCGGAGGGGCAACCCTCGCAGCCCATTGTCTTCCGCTTGACGGCCTTGCCACTGGTTACCCGGTTGACCAGCGCAATAACCAAGCCAAAGACGAAGAAGCCACCGGGCGCCAACAGGAATATGATCATGGGATCAATGACGTTGGCAGTGATGACAATGCCAAAAATACTGCCCGAACCAATGAGCTCACGGATGCCGCCCATAACCAGCAGGGCGAAGGTGAAGCCCAGGCCCATTCCCACGCCGTCCAGCGCGGAGTCCACCACAGAATTTTTGTTGGCAAACATTTCGGCACGGCCCAGAATGATGCAGTTTACCACGATAAGAGGCAGGAAGATGCCCAATGCCTTGTCAATGGCGGGAAAATACGCCTTTACCACCAGCTGCACAATAGTGACAAACCCGGCGATAATCACGATATAACAAGGGATGCGCACCTTGTCGGGGATGATATTCTTCAGCAGCGAAATCACTATGTTGGAACAAACCAGCACAACCATCGCCGCCATGCCCATGCCCAAGCCGTTGATAGCCATGGTGGTAACCGCCAGGGTAGGACAGGTTCCCAGCAATAAGACCAATACAGGATTTTCCTTGATAAGCCCCGCGGTCAGGATGCTAAACTTACTTCTCTTTTTATCCATCATTATGCTCCCTTCACCTGCTGAAAGGCCTCTTGCACAAGGCGCAGCGTATTTTTAAGCGCGTTGGAGGTTCGGGTCGCGCCGGTAATCGAATCCACTGATTCCGGATCCATTAAGCCGTGGTACTGCTCCAGATATTCAATTGCTCCGATTTTGCTTCCAAGGCCCGGGGTTTCGTTGTGGTCAAACATGTCGATGCCGACATACTTGCCCTCGGGATCCACGCCCACCATAAAGGTAACCAGGCCGTCATAGCCCTTTGCTCCTGCTTTAAACACATAACCGGAATCGTTATTTGCCTTGTAAACCTCAAACACGCCCTCGGGCAGTTCCAGGCCCTCCATCATGGTAAAGCCGTCCGCCGCGCCCGATTCCAGAACCAGCGCCCGGGTTTCTACCGCGGCCCGCTCCTCCGACGCCTTGATAGCCTCCGCCGTGGATACCTGGGTCGCCGCCAGGGCGAAGGTAATCACCAGGCAGATTGCCAGAAGAATCACGGTTGGCCCTGCCATTCCATCTCTAAACTTACTCATTTCGCGGGTGCACCTCCAAACGCTTTGATGCCGGTAAGGCGGTCAATGTGAGGCGTGACAATATTCATAATCAGGATGGCAAAGGACACGCCTTCGGGGTAAGAGCCATACAAACGGATCATAACGGTCAACAGTCCGCAGCCAATACCGAAAACCAGCTTCCCCAGCTCGGTGGTGGGGGTTGTGACATAATCGGTAGCCATAAAGATGGCCCCCAGCATAACGCCGCCCGCCAGAATCTGGAACACGGGATCCGCGCCTAAAATCCAGCTTAACACAAACACTGTGCCGATAAAGGCAAGGGGGGTGGTTGGGGTAATTACCTTCCGCGCCACCAGATAGATGCCGCCCAAAAGAAGGGCCACCGCACTGGTTTCGCCAAGGGAACCGCCGATATTGCCGATAAACATCTCCATGCGGGTGGGAAGCTCCGCGGCGGCCAGGGCCATGGAACCTTCGTAGCTGCCCAGCACTCCCAGAGGGGTAGCGCCGGTAATCACATCGGGGGTCACCGAGTTTTTAGGCAGCAGCCAAACCGTCATAGGGGAGGTAAAGGAGATCAGTAGCACAATACGCGCCACAATGGCGGGGTTGGCGAAGTTTTTGCCAAGGCCCCCAAACAACTGCTTGATAATCACAATGGCGGTAAAGCTTCCGATAACGGCCATCCATAAGGGGAGGCCCACCGGCAGGTTATAGGCGATCAGCACACCGGTAACGGCGGCGGACAGGTCGGTGACCGTCTGATCCAACCCCATAAGGCGGCGGTAAAGGTATTCGCTGAGCATACAGGCGGCGACGCAGGTGGCGACCATCACCAGGGCCCGTAATCCAAAGGCCCATACCGACACCAGGAGGGCAGGCAGCAGCGCTGTCAGCACATCCTGCATGATGACCCGGGTGGTCTGGGTCGCCCGGAAATGGGGCGAGGAGGTTATGGCTAAATTATTCATTATGTAATCCCGTTCCTTTCTCTACAAGCTCCATATGCTATGCCGGCTGGGCCGCCTTGCGAACCCGAACCTTAGCCAAGCGGTGGGTTTGCACCAAATGACGCTTGGCCGGACAGGCAAACGCACAGCAGCCGCATTCCATACACAGATTGACCTTGTATTCCTTAAGCCCCTCAATGTCGTCGCGGTTGAAGCAATCCTCAATGCGCAGCGGCATCAAATTCATGGGACAGGATCGCACGCAGCGGCCGCAGCGGATGCATGCGGTCTCGGAGTAGTACTCCACCTGCTGCTCGTCAAAGGCCAACAGGGCATTGTTATTTTTGACAACGGGATAGGTTTCGTCATAGATGGCGGTGCCCATCATAGGGCCGCCCATGAGAATTTTTTTGGGCTCCGTCTTATAGCCGCCGCAAAACTCGAACACTTCCTTGATCGGGGTGCCCACCAGCACCTTGACATTCTGGGGACTGGCGATAGCGCCGCCGTCCACCGTCACCCTTTTGGAGATGAGGGGGACGCCGTCCCGGAAGTACTGGGCCATGCAGGCCGCGGTTGTGACATTGGTAACGATAACCCCTATGTCGGCGGGCAGCTTGCCCTCCCCCAGCACCCGGCCGGTGGTCTCGTAAATAAGCACCTTCTCCGCGCCCTGGGGGTATTTGGATTTTAAGGCAACCACGCCTACGCCCGGCATCCCCTGCACCATTTCCTTCAGCTTTTCAATGGCCTTGGGCTTGTTGTCCTCAACCCCTATGTAGCAGCGCGCAAGGCCTAAGTAATGCATAATCTGGCGGATACCCTCCAGCACATCCTCCGCGTCCTCGATAATCGTGCGGTAATCGCTGGTGATATAGGGCTCGCACTCCGCCGCGTTAATGAGCAGGGTATCCACATCGTCCAGGTTTTTGGGGTTAAACTTCACATGGGTGGGAAAGCCCGCGCCGCCCAGGCCCACAAGCCCCGCCTGTTTCACAGCGGCTAAAAAGCTGGCCTTATCTGTAATTTCCGGTTTTTGGATATCCTCGTGGAGCTCCTGGAGCTTATCCGTCTCAATAACCACCGCCTTGGAACGGGTGCCGTTGGGCATGATGATCTCATCAATGGCCTTTACGGTTCCTGAAACGCTGGAATGCACCGGCGCACTGAGGAACGCCTCGGTATTTCCCAGCACCTGGCCTACCTTGACCGTATCCCCCGCCTTAACCATTACCTCACAGGGCGGGCCCATATGCTGAGACATAACAATGTATACCTTGTCCGGCACCGGCATAACCCGCGTTTCGGAATCCTCCGTGTTTTTACGGTGGGGCACGGCGACTCCCTTCAGCGACTTGTCGAAAATACTTGCCACTAGATTACCTCCCTCTAAACTATATGCAAAGCTTGCTTTGTCCATTTAATTGTACGCAAACACGAGCGGCCTTTCAGCCGCTGAAAAACCCGGGATTCTCTTATGAAGGAGACTCCCGGACACATTGCCCCTTTTAACAAATTCCCCGGACAGGGGAACCTTAGTTATTCTAACATATATCTATACTCCATTTCAAGGGTTTTGTGCATTCCATCTAATAAATACTTAAAACGACCAAAAACTACTCCTAGATTTTACAATCAAGCGACAATAATAAATAAATTTACCGAAAAAATGCCTCGTATACCGTAAAAAGACAGCGGAAACAAGCATCCGCTGTCTTTTTACCACTACCGCCCGCTCAAATAGAGAACGGTTAGTCCTCGTCGTCATCCAGTTCATCCAGAATGCCGTCCAGGTCGAACTCCAGCGTTTCCCCACAGCCGGGACAACCGATCTCGCCCTCGTCCAGCATGTCCTCGTCCACACATACGGTATCACCGCATTTGGGGCAGGTTACCTCGTAAAGCTCGCCGTCAAAATAATCGTCGTCCTCACAGCCACAGCCGCAGCCGTCCTCATCCTCGCCGTAAAGATCCTCCTGCATCTCCTGGATATCCTCGTCCAGCATATCCACCTGATGGGCTACCATGTCCATTCCAGATTCCAGGTCGGATACGCTGGATGCTACGTCATCCAATATATCTGCGATTGCCGTGAGAACCTTTCCCTCTTTTGTGCTCTTGTCAATTTCCAGTCCGTCCATCAGGCCCTTTAGATAGGCAACTTTCTCTGTAATTTCCATGGTTTCTCCTTTATACGTCAATCTGATTATGACGCCACCTTTTTCATGGCGTCCCTCTGTCCTTACGCCCGCTCCATGTATTCGCCGGTACGGGTGTCCACACGAATCATATCCCCTTCGTTGATAAACAGGGGGATGCGAATTTCCGCGCCGGTTTCCAGCACGCCGGGCTTTGTGACATTGGTGGCTGTATCGCCTTTAAATCCGGGATCTGTCTGGGTAACCTGAAGCTCCACAAAATTGGGGGGCTCCACCCCGAACACATTACCCTTATAGGACAAAACCTTGACATCCATGTTTTCCTTGATAAACCGGAAGGAATCGCCCAACTTGTCCTTTCCGATGGGTACATTTTCATAGGTTTCGTTGTCCATAAAATAGTATAGCCCGCCATCGCTATAAAGATACTGCATTTCTTTTCTTTCAACAAAAGCGGTGGGGAATTTGTCGGAAGGGTTAAATGTACGCTCGGTGGTAGCGCCGGATATGACGTTGCGCACCTTGGTGCGGACAAAGGCCGCGCCCTTTCCCGGTTTAACATGCTGAAATTCAATAATTTGAAATACGTTGCCGTCAATGTCAAACGTGACGCCGTTTCTAAAATCGCCAGCTGATATCATGTAGTAACCTCCAATAGATCGGATTCCACTGGAAACGGAATCCTATATATAACATCACCTAAGTCTACCGTAATTTATAGAAATTTGCAAGGGCTTTTGCCCTGTAGGTTGTCATTTTTCAAAAATTGCCGCTTTTCCAGGATTCATTACAGGATCAGCAGCTCCTTGGGACTGGCGCAGAAATTGTGGTATCCGTCTCCCTGAACCGCGACAATATCCTCTATCCGCACGCCAAACTCCCCTTCCAGATAGCTTCCCGGCTCCACCGACATAACCATGCCGGCCTCCAGCACCGTCTCGTCGGCGGTGGAGAAGCGAGGATTCTCGTGGACATCCAGCCCCAGGGAATGGCCGAGGCCGTGGCCAAAGCTTCCCTTAAACTCCGACGCGTCAATCAAGTCCCTTGCCCGGGCGTCAACCTCCCTGCATACCGCTCCGGCCCGGATGGCCTCCAGGGCGGTGAGCTGGGCCTGGAGCACCAGGGCATACATCCGGCGCTGGCGGTCACTGACCCGCCCCACCGCCACGGTGCGTGTCATATCCGAAGCGTAGCCGTCCACGATGGAGCCAAAGTCCATTGTAATAAAGTCCCCGTCCTCCACAGGCTTATCGGAGGGCACGCCGTGGGGCAGGGATGAATTGACCCCCGACACCACAATAAAGGGGAACGCCGCGCCCTCCGAGCCGTTTTTCCGACTGTAGAATTCCATCTCCAGCGCGATATCCCGCTCGGTGCGTCCGGCCTTGATGTAGTTCAGGATATGGGCAAAGGTGGCGTCGGAAATCCGCTGGGCCTCCTGGATAGACGCAAGCTCCCGGCCGGATTTGATGCTCCGCTGGCGGTTGATAGCGCCGCTAAGAATGTTGTCCCCCCGCAGCTCCGCCTCCGGCAGCTTTTCCTTCCAGAGGGAAAAGCCCCGAAGCGTAACCCCCTCGCCTTCCAGCGCCAGGCTTCTCACCCCCTGCCCTGTTAACATATCGGATACCTGCTGGTACAGCTTTTCCTGGAGCACCACCTCGCAGCTTTTTACCACCCGCTTGGCAGCTTCATAGTACCGCGAGTCAATAAAAAACCAGGAGCCCTTCCGTGTGGCCAGCACAGTACCCGCGCTGGAGGCAAAGCCCGTATAATACCGGCGGTTTACGCCGGTGGTTATAAGGGCCGCGTCCACATCCTCCGGCAGCGCCCCCATAAGCGATTCCAATCTATTCATCCCTTTTCCCTCCTGCCTGTTCAAATGCCCGCATCATGGTCACCGCGTCCTCCGCCTGGGTTCCCGCCGACTCGCAGATCACCGTCAACGAGCAATTCCGCTTTGCCGCCAGCTCCACCACCGGCCGGTAGTCGGGGCCATATTGGGTATCCGCAAAGGTGAGGTGCCGTTTTTCCCCGCCCTTGGGCGTGTATTCAATCTTGGAGAAATGGACGTGGAACCCCTCCATCCTCCGGTCGCCCAACCGATCCCGGACGGCGTCAAAGATGTGTTCAAAATCCGCAAAAGTACCCAGTCCGCCAAAGGTTCTGGCATTGAGGTGGCCGAAGTCGATGCAGGGAATCAGCCGCTCATCCAGGCCGCACAGCTCCAGTACCTCATCCAGGGTCCCCAACTGCCCCAGCTTGCCCATGGTTTCGGGACAGATGTGGACATGCCCCAATCCCTCCCGGTCTAAAGCGTCCAGGGCCAGCGCCATGGTGTCCTTTACTAGCGCCATGGCCTCCTCCCGGCTCATTTTACCGCAGGAGCCGGTGTGAACCACAACGCGGCTGCCACCCATCCAATCCACCGCGCGGGCGGACTGGATGATATACTCCACGCTCCGCAGCCGCTTTTCCTCCTCGGCGCTGGACATGGAAATATAGTAGGGCGCGTGGAGGGATATCTGAATATTCCGTGCCCTTGCCGCCTCCCCTAATTTTTCCGCCGTTCCCCGGGTGACCCGCACGCCGTGGCCGCATTGGTACTCAAAGGCGGTGAGGCCCATGGGCTCCAGATATTCCGGCATTTGGATCGTGGACTTGTAACCCGCCTGTTCAAAGCTCTCCGGACAACCGGCCGGTCCAAACCGGGTCATGCACCACTCCCCCTTTCCCCTTTATAGTTCCGCAGGACTGCCTGCTCCAGCACGCGCTTGAGGCGGAAGCCCCAGTGACTCTCCGGCTCCATGGCCTCCACCAGCACCGTCCTTGCTCCAAAGCGGTTGCCGCCCCACACATCGGTAAAAATCTGGTCGCCCACCATCGCCATCTCCTCCGGGGCAACCCCCGTCATCCGTGTAATCTCCCGAAAGCCCTTTTTCAGCGGCTTCCAGGCGTCGGCCGTATATTCCAGGCCCAGCGCCTCCGCAAAGGGCCCCACCCGCCGGGCGTTGTTGTTGGACAGGATCACCAAGCGAAGCCCCAGCTCCTTCATCCTCTCCAGCCACTCCAGCACATCCCCGTCGGGAACCGGGTTGTTGTGGGTGGTCAGGGTGTTGTCCACATCCAGGATCAGTACCTTCGTTCCCCAAGATTGCAACTGCCCGGGGGTGAGCCGGGTGACCCGGTGCAGCCATAAATCAGGATGTAACCGCGGCATATGGACACCTCCATTTAGTATGAATGCTAATTCCATATAAAAACATGGAATGTTTTTATATGGAATTGTATAAGACGTGCCGCGTAGCGGCGCGGCGCGTCAGCGCCGCCTTCAGATAAAAATATTCTATAGAATATTTTTATCTGAAAATAGTATTAGAAGCAAAAAAGCGGGCACGAAGCCCGCTTTTAAAAGATCAGACAGAACCGCCTTACTTAAACTTGCGCTTGCGTGCCGCCTCAGACTTTTTTTTGCGTTTTACAGAAGGTTTCTCATAATGCTCTCTCTTGCGAACCTCCTGCAGAACACCCGCCTTGGCGCATGAACGCTTAAACCGGCGCAATGCACTGTCCAAGGATTCATTATCCTTAATGCGAATTTCCGACATGTTATCTATTTCCCTCCCAACGCTTGCAGCAGGAGTCGCTCCCAACTTCCGTCAAAAGCCTCACAGGTATTATAACCCAACCCGGATGGTTCTGTCAAGTCCGCCCGGCGGAGGCAAAACCGCTTTTTTGGCTTTGCGTCGGCTTGTCCAACGCCTTCAATTTATTTTATTACAAAATTCACGAGCTTATCCTGCACATAAAGCTGCTTGAGGATTTGCCTGCCCTCCAGCAGAGCCGCAACTCCGGGCAGGGCCGCCGCCTGCTCCAAGGCAGTCTTGGAATCAATGCCGCTGGGAATCGACATGCGGGCCTTTATCTTTCCGCCCACCTGCACCACAATCTCCACCGTATCGTCCTTGCATTTTTCGTCGTCCCAGCCGGGCCATTTTTGACCAGTCACCATACCGCCAAAGCCCTGCTGTTGCCAAAGCTCCTCGGTAATATGGGGCACGAAGGGGTTGAGCAGGACGAGGAACAGCTTCATCTCGTCCCGGGTGAGCGCCTTGTTCCGGATAATCTCGTTTATCAGCGTCATCAGCTGGGCGATGGCGGTGTTGTATTTCAGGCTTTCAATGTCCTCGCTGACCTTTTTGATGGATTTATGGAACAAGCCCTCCAACTGGGGAGAGAAGCCCCCGCCCCCCACTAAATATTTATCCAGGCCGAACACCCGCTCCAGGAACCGCTTGCAACCCTTGATAGACTCGCTGGACCAGGGCGCGCTTTTTTCAAAGTCCCCGATGAACATCTCATACAACCGCATGGTATCCGCCCCGTAATCCCGCACAATGTCGTCGGGATTGACCACATTGCCCCGGGATTTGCTCATCTTTTCGCCGTTTTCCCCCAGAATCATGCCATGGCTGGTTCGCTTGGCGTAGGGCTCGCAGGTGGGCACCACACCAATATCAAACAGGAACTTGTGCCAGAAGCGGGAGTAGAGCAGATGCAGGGTGGTGTGCTCCATGCCGCCGTTGTACCAGTCCACCGGCATCCAGTATTCCAGCGCCTCCTTGGAGGCGATTTCCTTGTCGTTGTTGGGATCGCAGTAGCGCAGGAAATACCAGGACGAACCCGCCCACTGGGGCATGGTGTCCGTTTCCCTTTTGGCCGGGCCGCCGCATTTGGGGCAGTCCACATTCACCCAGCTGTCCAGCGTGGCCAGCGGGGAATCCCCCTCGGGGGTGGGTTTATAGCTGGGCACCTCGGGCAAAACCAGGGGCAGCTGGCTCTCCTCCAGGGGCACATATCCGCACTTATCGCAGTGGATAATGGGGATGGGCTCGCCCCAATAGCGCTGGCGGGAGAAAACCCAGTCCCGGAGCTTAAAGTTCACCTTCGGGTAGCCCTTGCCCTCCTTTTCCAGCCATTCGGCGATTTTCACCTTGGCGTCCTCCACGCTCAGGCCGTCCAAAAAGCCGGAGTTTACCATAACGCCGGTGTCACAGTCGGTGAAAGCCTCCTTTTCCACATCGCCGCCCTGAACCACCTCGATGATGGGCAGGCCGAACTTTCTGGCAAACTCCCAGTCGCGGGTATCGTGGCCGGGTACCGCCATAATGGCGCCGGTTCCGTAGGACACCAGGACATAATCGGAGATGAATATGGGAATTTCCTTGTCGTTCACAGGATTAATCCCGGCCACGCCCTCCAGGCGGACGCCGGTTTTGTCCTTGGCCACTTCTGTGCGTTCAAAATCGGATTTATGGGAGGCCTCTTTTTGGTACGCGCGCACCTCGTTCATATTTCCTATCCGATCCGCCCATTTTTCCAGGTAGGGGTGTTCAGGCGAGATAACCATATAGGTTGCGCCGAACAGGGTGTCTGGACGGGTGGTATAGACGGTGAGGGTGTCCCCCGCCGTGGTGCCGAAATGGGCTTCGCAGCCGGTGGAATGGCCGATCCAGTTCACCTGGGAGGATCTCACCCGCTCCACATAGTCCACCGTCTCGATTTCGTCGATGAGGCGCTGGGCGTACTTCGTGATACCCAGCATCCACTGGCTCTTGACCTTCCGCACAACCTCGCCGGAGCAGCGCTCGCAAACGCCGCCCACCACCTCCTCGTTGGCAAGCACCACCTTGCAGCCGGTGCACCAGTTCACCGCCATTTCCTTCTTATAAGCCAGCCCCTTTTTAAAAAGCTGGAGAAAAATCCACTGGGTCCATTTGTAGTAGCTGGGGTCGGTGGTGTTGATCTCCCGGCTCCAGTCAAAGGAAAGGCCCAGGGATTTAAGCTGCTTTTTAAAGCTTTGGACATTTTGCCGGGTTACCTCGGCGGGATGGATGCCGGTTTTAATGGCGTAATTTTCGGTGGGCAGGCCAAAGGCGTCCCAGCCCATGGGATACAGGACATTGTAGCCCTCCAGCCGGCGCTTCCGGGCAACGATATCCAGGGCCGTATAAGACCGGGGATGCCCTACATGCAGCCCCAGCGCCGAGGGATAGGGAAACTCCACCAGAGGGTAAAACTTAGGTTTGGAAAAGTCGCCCGACGCCGCGAAAACCTGTTTTTCATCCCAGATGTCCTGCCATTTTTTTTCAATGGCGGAAAAATCATATTTCATTTACGTCAACCTCCACCGCATCCGCCCAAAGACGTTCCAGTCCATAAAAATCCCGGGTTTCATCATAAAAAATATGAATGATTACATCGTAATAGTCCATGAGAATCCACATAGCGGAGCTTTCGCCCTCCACCCGCTTCGGCTCGATGCCCTGCCGGGTGAGCTTGTCCTCGATCTCCGCCGCCAAAGCCTTCACCTGGGTATTGCTTTTGCCCGACGCAATGACAAAGTAGTCCCCCAGGGTGGTGAGCCCGCCGATATCCAGCACGGTAATGCGCTCCGCTTTTTTATCATCCAGCAGCTTGGCCACAAGCTTAACCATTTCCTTCGGCTGCATTTGCATGTTTCGTCCTCCGTTTCCTATTCAAAGGCTTTCCTGTTTGCTAAAAATACAGATCGTCCCCATACCGCCTTTCCCCATCCAGGAGCTCCCGGAAATAGCGCAGCGCCTCCCAGGAATCCCCGATCACCGGCTTTCCGGCGTCCACCGTCCGGCAAACCTCCCGGTGGATGCACTGGTACATGGCGTGGTTCAAATCCTCCTCAGACAGCCGCCGCAGCTCCCGGATTCCGGGGAAATCCCGATCCGCGCTGGTGACGTCCGCCAAAAAAACCACCTTTTCCAGCAGGCTCATACCGCCCCGGCCGGTTGTGTGGAAGCGCACCGCGTCCAAAACCGGGGTATCCCGCAGCCCAATCTCGTGGTAAAGGTAAGCCGCCCCGGTAACAGCGTGCCAAACCATGGGGTGGCGCAATGTGAAATCATCTAACAGTATATCATGGGCGCGCAGGTATTTCAACTGCCAGCCCTCCGGCTCCTCCCGGCAGATATCATGCACCAGGCCCGCGACGGCGGCCCTGTACCAGTCCGCCCCATGAATTCCGGCCAGGCGGGCCGCCCTGCGCTGCACATTTATAGAGTGGGTGTACCGCCTCGGGGACAGCCTCCCTTGGATCACCCGCCGCAGCTTTTCAGGATCCAGCACAAGATTCCTCCTCCCCCATACCGGCAATGGAAACAGAGTCATTGTTTGTAAAGGCCACGTTCCTGGATATAGGCCCACACCGCCGGATGCAGCAGCCGGGACGGATCCTGCCCCTCCCGGATCATTTCCCTTACCAGAGTGGAGGACATGGGCTGGGCCTCAATGTCGATGAGCATGCACCGGGCGCCCTGGGTTTCCAAAACCTCCTTGTGCATATCCAGCAGGGTCAGCTCACCCTTTTCCCGCTGGGCCGCGCAAAGGGTGGCCATCTGATACAGGTCGCGGGCCCTGCGCCAATCCTGCACCGTCATAAACATATCGCCGCCCATAATCAGAAACAGCTCAGAGCCGGGGTATTTGGCCTGAATATGGCGCAGGGTGCGGTATGTATAGCTCTTGCCCTGCTGCTCTATTTCGTATTTTGTGACATAAAACACCGGCAGGCCGCTTGTGGCCAGCTGACACATGGTCAAACGGTCCTCGGCACTTGCCAAAAATTTAGAGGATTTGTGGGGCGGCGTGTAGGTGGGTACAAGCACCATCCTGTCCAATTCCAGCTTTTGCTGATATTCCTGCGCCAGGTAAATATGGGAATTATGAATGGGGTTGAAGGTTCCGCCAAAGACTCCGATTTTCATTGCTAATCCTCCCTATAACTGTATCTGCCGCTCCTTGGGCTTCTTCGGGTTGCGGCGGTAAAGCACAAACCGGGAACCGATCACCTGTACAATCTCCGCCCGCGTCTTTTCCGCCAAAAACTGGGCCGTCTCCCTTGCGGTGTATTCGCAGGTTTCCAGTACGCGCATTTTGATGAGCTCCCGTGCGGTGAGGGCCTGCTCGGCCTGGGTAATGATGGTGTCGGTAATTCCCCCCTTGCCCACCTGGCCGATGGTCTCCATGGGATTTGCCATGGCACGCAGCTTTGCGCGCTCTTTGCTTGTAATCATATCGGTTCTCCTTGTTCACTCTCATTGTAAATGACTATATAAATGGGCCCTTATCTGCTCCGCGAAGGCGCGGAGGGCCTTGCCCCGGTGGCTTGACGCGTCCTTCTCCGCCGGGATAAGGGCCGCAAAGCTTTTCCCCTCCCAAAGAAACACCGGGTCGTAGCCAAAGCCCCCCTCCCCCGAGGGCGCATAGGCAATCCGCCCCTCGCATTCCCCCCGGCAGGTAAGCACCGTCTTTTCATCCAATACACAGCAGATGGCGCAGACAAAGCGCGCGGTGCGCTTTTCCTCCGGCACGTCCCGGAGCTCCTCCAGCAGTGCCCCCAGCTTTTGGGGATAGGGGGTGTCCGCCCCTTGATACCTAGCGGAATAAACCCCCGGCCTTCCGTCCAGCGCGTCCACGCAAAGGCCGGAATCATCCGCCACCGCCGGTTTTCCCGTAGCCCGGAAATATGCCTCCGCCTTAATGCGGGCGTTTTCCGCAAAGGTGCCGCCCGTCTCCTCCACCTTCAAAGCGGGACAATCCGGATCCGGGCCGGATACCCCAACCCCCAGGGGGGCCAGAATGCGCTGAAATTCCTCCAGCTTGTGGCGGTTCCCGGTGGCGATCACCAGCTCCATCACGCTTCCCCCTCCGTCTCATCTCCGGATGGTTCGGAACCGGTAAACAGGGCGGCCGCAAAAGCCTCCGGGTCAAATTCCCGCAAATCCTCCACCTTTTCCCCGATGCCGATAAATTTTATGGGAATCCCCAGCTCCTCCTTAATGCCGATGACTACGCCGCCCTTGGCGGTGCCGTCCAGCTTGGTCAGGATAATACCGGTGAGTCCGGTGGTCTCCTTAAACTGCCGGGCCTGGTTTAAGGCGTTCTGGCCGGTGGTGGCGTCCAGCACCAGCAGGGTTTCCACGCCGGCCCCGGGCAGCTCCCGGGAGATCACCCGGCTGATTTTGGCAAGCTCGTCCATAAGATGCTTTTTATTGTGCAGCCGTCCCGCCGGATCGCAGATAATGACGTCATTCCCCCTGGCCTTTCCGGCCTGTATGGCGTCAAAGACCACCGCCGCCGGGTCGCTGCCCTCGGCGTGGCGCACCAGCTCGGTTCCGGCGCGCCCCGCCCAGACCTCCAACTGCTGGATGGCCGCGGCGCGGAAGGTATCCGCCGCGCAGAGGAGTACCGATTTCCCCTCCGCCTGAAGCCGGAAGGCCAGCTTGCCGATGGTGGTGGTCTTCCCTGCCCCGTTGACGCCGATCACCAGAATAACGGAGGGCCGGGTGTCCAGCTTCAACCCGCAGTCCCCCGCCAGCATATCCGCCACCACGCCCTGTATCATCTCCCGGAGGAGGGCGGGGTCGGTGGCGCCGGTCTTTTTGATCCGGGCGCGAAGCTCGTCGCAGATATGACCGGCGGTGACCGTTCCCACATCCGACATAATAAGCAGCTCCTCCAGCTCCTCAATAAGCGATTCGTCGATGGCGGTAAAGGAATTGACAATTCCCTCCAGCTGCTGGGAGATATTCTCCCGGGTTTTTTTTAATCCATCGGCTATCTTTGTAAAGAATCCCACAAAAGTCCCCTCCGATTGTTCTATAGTACTGAAAGCGGGCGCTGCCTACTTCTATGTTATTTGCAAAATGTACTGTTAATACCCGGAGACGCTTTAAATCCCCAGCTTCTGCTCCACTTCGCTTACATGGAGCTCCAGCAGCTTTGACACGCCCTCATCCTGCATGGTGACGCCATAGAGCACGTCCGCCTCCTCCATGGTGCCCCGGCGGTGGGTGATGGCGATAAACTGGGTGTTGGCGGTCATCTGCCGCAGGTAGCTTGCGAACCGGGTGACGTTTACATCGTCCAGAGCCGCCTCGATTTCATCCAGCAGGCAAAAGGGTGCGGGGCGCACCTTCAGGATGGCAAAGTAAATGGCGATTGCCACAAATGCCTGTTCCCCGCCTGACAACAGCGTTAAATTCTTGATGATTTTGCCGGGGGGCTGCACATAGATCTCCACCCCCGCCTCCAGCACGTCCTCCTCCTGGGTAAGGGTCAGCTCGCCCTTTCCGCCGCCGAAGAGCTGGACGAAAATTCTGGAAAACTGATGGGCGATCTTGGAGAAGTTTTCCGTAAAAAGGCCCCGCATTTCCTGGGTCAGCTCCAAAATCATTTCCATAAGCTGCTTCCGCGCGTTTTCCACATCCGCCACCTGGGCGGAGAGAAATTCGTACCGCTCGCTGACGGCGGCATATTCCTCGATGGCGGCCACATTGACGGTGCCCAGGCCGCGGATTTTCCCCCGGAGCTCGGAGAGCCTGCGTTCGGCCCCATCCCGGTCGGAGATTTCCACCGCCTCCTCCATTGCCTGGGAGCGGGTAAGCTCATATTCGTCCCACAGCTTGGCGATGATGCCGTCGTAGTCGGCCTGGAGGGTATTTTTCCGCTCCTCCAGCCGGGCAAGCTCCCGGGACACGCCCTCCCGTTTGGCGGACACCTCCCGCTCCCGGCTCCGCAGGGCGGTGGTGGCGGCCTCCAGCGCGGTGCGCTGCTCCAGCAATGCCTGAATGCCCTCCCGCAATTCCCTGACCGCCTCCTCCAAATGAAGCTTTTCCGCCCCAAGGGACGCGATCTGGGAGCGGATTACGCTGTCCTGCTCCTCCAGACGGGTGATTTCACCCTTGATTTCCTCCCGGCGGGAGCCCACAGTCTCCATCTGGGCCTTCATCCGGGCCACATCCTGGGCCAGGGTATCCTGATCCTTTTGGGCGGAAAGCAGGGTCATCCGCTGGTCGGCCAGCGCGGAGGCCGCGCTTTCGGTGCCCATCGCCAGCGCGTCCCGGCGGGCGTTTGCGGCGGTGAGCGCCTCCTCCAGCTCCCGGAGCTTGCCCTCCAGCTCCTCCGCCAGCTGGGCGGAGGTGAGATTGCTTCCCCGCAGCTCCTCCAGCCGCGCCTTCAGGCTGTCCAGCTCCCTCCTGGCCTGCGACTGGTTCTGCTTTGCCTGGGCAAGCTCCTTCTCCAGGCTGTCTCCGGCATAGCCCAGCCGGACTACCTCCTCCTGGGCGGTCTGCCGCTCGGCTAAAACCCCGGACAGGGTGGCCTCCAGGCCGGACAGCTCCCCTGCCAGCTGCTTCCGCTCCTGCTCCATCCCCTCCGATTCCGCCCGGAGCGCCGCCGCCTGGGCGGTGAGCTTTTCAATCTCGCTCCGCCTGCTCAACAGACCGGCCTGCTTGCCGGTGGAGCCTCCCGTAAAGGAGCCCCCCGCGTTGATAACCTGTCCGTCCAGCGTGACAACGCGGAAGGAATAGCCCGCCCCCTTGGCGATGCGCGTGCCCGCGTCCAAATCCTCCACAATGCACACCCGGCCCAGCAGGTGCCGGAAAATGCCCTCAAATTCCGGGGCGTACTCCACCAGCGAGGAGGCTATCCCGATATAGCCCTCCTCCCCTTTGGCGTTGCCGGTATCCAGCAGCCTGCCCCTGACGGCGCTCACCGGCAGGAAGGTGGATCTGCCCGCCTTGGCGCTTTGCAGCATGCGGATGGCCCGTTTGGCTGTATCCTCGTCCTTTACCACCACGTTTTGCAGCGCGCCGCCCAGCGCGGTCTCTATGGCCAGGGCATACCGCTCCGGCACCCGTACCAGGGAGGCCACCGTGCCGGAAACGCCGCTTAGCGCCCCCTTTTTAGCCTCGCCTAAAATATACTTTACGCTGTGGGCAAAGCCCTCCATGCCGGTCTCCAGATCCTCCAGCAGCTTGGCGCGCTGCTGCGCCCCGGCCGCCTTTGCTTCCAGCGCCTGCTGGCGGGCGCGCACCTCCTCCAGCCTGGCTGCCCGGGAATCCCGCTTCATCTCATAACCCCGCAGGGAGTTTGCCAGGGAATCCACCAGCTCCAGCTGCTCCCGGCGCTGGTTGGCGCATTCCTCTATCGACGCGGTCAGCTCCAGCAGGGCGGCCTCATATCCGTCGCTGCTTTTGTCCAGCAGCTCCAGCCGCTGGGCACTTTCGGCAAGGAGGGTTTCGCTGGAGGCGCGCTCCAGCCGGGTATCCCCCAGCGCCTGGGCAACAGAACCCTGCCGCGCGGTGAGCCCGGCAATTTCCTCCGCCACCTTCCCCGCCTGTTCCTTCTGATCCTCCAGCCGCTGGGCCGCCGCCTCGATCTTGCCCATAAGGGCGGCGATGCCGCCTGCGCCGTCCTCCAGTTCCTTCTCCTTTTCCTGTAGCTCCCGGGCCAGCTGTCCGGCCCCCAGGTCGGAGCTTTCCAGATCCTGAAGAAGGCGCTTCACCGAGATTTGATTGTGGCGCATGTCGTTTTCCAGAACGGCGGCCTCCGACTCCCCCTTGGAAAGCCGCTCCTCCAGCTGCCGGATCTGGCCGCGCTTCTCCTCCACCCCTACGCCCATTTCCTGGGCGCGCTGGTAGTCGGCGGATATCCGCTCCTCGATTTCAGCTGTTTCCCTCTCCAACTGCTCATACCGGTTTTTGCACAAGTCTATGCTGTCCCGCTGCCCGGAAAGCTGCTCCTTCAGCTGATCCAGCCCCTTGAGCCACAGGGAAATCTCCAGGGATTTTTTCTCGCCGCTCAAGGTCAGGAATTCCTTTGCCTTTTTCGCCTGTTTGGCCAGAGGGCCCACCCGGCTTTCCAGCTCGGCCAGAATATCCCGGAGGCGCAGCAGGTTTTCCTCCGCCTGGCCCAGCTTCTTCTGGGCCTCCTCCTTCCGGTAGCGGAACCTGGAGATTCCCGTCGCTTCCTCAAATATCTCCCGGCGCTGGCTGCTTTTGGCGGACACGATTTCCGCAATCCGCCCCTGGCCGATGATGGAGTAGCCGTCCCGGCCCAGGCCGGTGTCCATAAGCAGCTCGTGGATGTCCTTAAGCCGCACCATTGCACCGTCCAGCCTGTATTCGCTCTCCCCGGAGCGGTAAAGCTTCCGGGCAATGGTCACCTCGTCCCCCTGCTGGGACAGGGCCCGGTCTGTGTTGTCAATGACCAGCTGAACCATGGCAAAGCCCTGGGCCTTCCGGGTTTGGGTGCCGCCGAAAATCACGTCTTCCATCTTCTGTCCCCGGAGGTTTTTGGTGGACTGTTCGCCCAGCACCCAGCGGACGGCGTCGGCAATGTTGCTCTTGCCGCTGCCGTTGGGGCCCACAACGGCGGTGATTCCGCCGCCAAATTGCAGCTTGGTTTTATCAGGAAAGGACTTGAATCCCTGTATTTCCAGCGAACGCAGGCGCAATTTTTCATCCTCCTATGCAATAGGTGTGGTTGTGATACTAATTCCATGTTTTTAAATGGAATTGTATGGGACGTGCCGCGTAGCGGCGCGTCAGCGCCGCTTTCAAATAGAAATATTCTTTGGAATATTTCTATTTGAAGATAGTATCAGCGCCAATGGGGGTATGTCCCGGGACGCCTCCACCCTGGCCCGGTATCCCCGGCTCGCAAGGGCGGCAATGTTACAGCGGTGCTGCCCGATCATCTTGGAAAGGCAGCCGGGGTGTACCTTGATAAGCAGCGGCCCCGGAGGAATCCGGCCAGCGTCCAGCTGATCCAGAGCCTTCTGGAGCATCATGTGGCTTTCGCACAGCTCCCGGAGGGCCGGATGGTGGGGGCCGGCCAGCATTCCCCGCCTAAGCCCCTCCTCATCCTGGAGGCCCAGGCGGATCACCCGAATCTCCCGGCCGTGGAACACCTCCAGCAGCCGCGCCCCCAGCGCCACCGCCTCCTCCAGGGACTGGGGCGCGTAGCGGCCGTCCCGCCAGAGCCGTGCGAGGCGCGTACCCTCCAGCACGACGGTGGGATAGACGCGCACGGTGTCCGGCTCCAGCGCCGCCAGGGCCCGGGCGGTGCCCATTGCGCCCTCATCGTCGTCCCCATAGAGGCCGGTCATCATCTGTAATCCCAGCTCCAGCCCCGCTTTTTTGATGAGCCGGGACGCATGGGCAACCTCCCGGGCAGAGTGCCCCCGGTCATTTGCCTTTAGCACCTCGTCCCGCATGCTCTGGGCGCCCAGCTCCACCGCTGTGACACCATAATCCCGAAGTTCGGCAAGAATATCCGGGGTAATCAGGTCGGGGCGGGTGGACACCCGGATACCGGAAAAGCCCCCCGGCCCCACAAAGGGACAGGTGGCCTCCAGAAGCGCCCTGCGGTATTCCGGATCTACCCCGGTAAAGCTTCCGCCAAAAAAGGCCAGCTGTGCGCTGTGCATCCTTTCGCCGAGGCTTTCCCGGGCCGCCGCGAAGACCGCCGACACCTCCTCCGGGGTGGGGGGGCGCAGCTCCCCCGAGATGGTTCGCTGGTTGCAGAAGCTGCAAAGGTGGGGGCATCCGGCATGGGGGATAAACACCGGTACATTGACGTGGCGGCTCATTGTCCCATCAGCGCCAACGCCTCCCTGGCCGCCATCTGCTCCGCGCCCTTTTTGCTCCGCTCCACTCCCCGGCCGATGACATTGGAATTCAGGTGAACCTCCACCTCAAAACGTTTGTCATGATCGGGGCCGCTCTCCTCCACCAATACATAGCTGAGGGCCTCCCCCGGATTCTGCTGTACAATCTCCTGGAGCATGGTCTTGTAGTCCTGGAAGCTGTCCTTCCCATCGTCCTCCAGCGCCCGCTCCACAAAGGGGAGGATAAAGCCCCGGGCGCTTTCCATGCCGCTGTCCAGGTAGATCCCGGCGATGAGGGATTCAAAGGCGTCCGCCAGAATGGAGGGCCGGTTCGCGCCGCCGGTCTGCTCCTCTCCCCTGCCCAACCGGAGATGGCTTCCCAGGTCAATCTGACGGGCGAAGCCGCAAAGGGATTTTTCGCATACCAGGGAGGCGCGAAGCTTGGTGAGATCCCCCTCCGACAGATGGGAGCCCTTATAAAGGTAGTCGCTGACCACAAGGGACAGCACCGCGTCCCCCAAAAACTCCTGGCGCTCGTTGCACTCCAGTCCCTTTTTCAGCTCATTGGCGTAGGAGGAATGGGTGAGCGCGGTTTTCAGGTAAGCCTTGTTCCGAAACGTATAGCCGATGCGTTTTTCCAACGGGGTGACAGGGGTTTGTGCCATGGTATTTCTCCTTTATTTCAGCTGTGCAAGCGCGGCCTGAATCTGCTGGATAACCTGTTTTTCATGAACCGTCTTGGCCTGGCGGACGGCGTTTTTAATGGCCTTGGCGTCGGAGCTGCCGTGAGCCTTAATAACCGGCTTGGCAATGCCCATAAGGGGCGCCCCGCCGTACTCCGCGTAGTCAAACTTCGCCCGCAGGCCCATCAAATGATCCTTGAGCAAGGCCGCCGCCATCTTGGTGCCCACCCCGGCCAGCAGCATCCGCTTAAGCTCATTGTTCATCATCTTGCCCATGCCCTCGGTGAGCTTTAGGATGATGTTTCCGGTAAAGCCGTCGCATACCGCCACATCGCAGCCGCCCACAGGCAGCTCCCGGGCCTCCAGGTTTCCGATAAAATACAACGGGGACTGCTTGAGTAGCTGGTAGGCGCGCTGATGCAGCTCCAGCCCCTTTGTTGGCTCCTCCCCGATATTCACAAGGCACACCCGGGGTTTGTCCACCCCCATCAGCTGCCGCATATAAGCGCTGCCCATGATGCCAAACTGCTGGAGCATTTCGGGACGGCATTCGGCGTTAGCCCCCGCATCCATCAGCATATAGCAGCCGTAGGGGTTGGCGTTGGGAATCGCGGTGCCTATTGCGGGGCGCTTAATGCCCTTGATGCGGCCCACCAGCATGGTAGCGCCCATCACCGCGGCCCCGGTGCTGCCCGCGGTGACAAAAGCATCCCCCTCATCCCCGGCCAGCAGCTTAAGCCCCACGGCCATAGAACTGTTATCGTAGCTCTTGAGGATTTCGGCGGGGGGAGCCTCCACCGGGATAACGCTTTCGGAATGGACGATATCCATATCCGAAAGGGAGATACCGCTTTGGGCCGCCAGCTCCCGGAGCTCCGGCTCATTGCCGCACAGCCGGATATGAACGTCCTGCTCCTCCACCGCCTGGGCGGCTCCCTTTAAAATCTCCAGGGGTGCATTATCTCCTCCAAAAGCATCCAGGATAACCCTTACCTTACCCATAGTCGCGCCTCCCTCGTTTATTTGATAGCGGTTCCCCTTAACTTCCTGCTTTATTCGGCTTCCTCTTTAGGCTTCGCGTCTACCGCCCGCTCGTAGCCACAGCCCTCGGCCAAGCAGTGGATTTTGCCCCCCCGGCCCGTCTTGCGGAACAATGCCTTGCCGCATTTGGGACAGGGCTCGGTGAGGGGCTTATCCCAGGTCATGAAGCCGCACTGGGGGTTATCCTCGCAGCCAAAATAGCCCCGGCCCTTCTGGCTTTTCTTTGCCAGCACCTTCTTGCCGCAAACGGGGCAGACGCCGCCGGTTTCCTGGACAATTTTCTTTGTGTTCCGGCAATCTGGAAAGCCGGGACAGGCCAAGAACTTACCGAACCGCCCGATCTTGATGACCATATTTTTGCCGCACAGCTCGCAGACAATGTCCGTTTCCTCGTCCGGCACCTTTACGCGGGTGCCCTCCATATTTTTTTCCGCCTGCTCCAGGGTGGAGGCAAAGTCCGTGTAGAAGCCGCCCAGCATTTTCACCCAGTCGGCCTTCCCCTCCTCCACCTCGTCCAGCTGGCGCTCCATATTGGCGGTGAAGTCCGCGTCCACAATCTGACGGAACTGATCCTCCATCAGCTTGGTGGTTACCTCGCCCAGGGCGGTGGGCCGCAGGGACTTGGCCTCCCTCTCCACATAGCCCCGGGACAGGATTGTGGTGATGGTGGGAGCGTAGGTGCTGGGGCGGCCGATGCCGTTTTCCTCCAGTGTCTTTATGAGGGATGCCTCGGTATATCTCGCCGGTGGCTGGGTGAAGTGCTGGTTGGGCTCCAGCTTCTTCTTGGTAAGAACATCCCCCTTTTCCATGGCGGGAAGGGCGCCGGAGTTTTCCTCCTCCTCGCCCTCGTCCTTGGTGATCTCATAGAGCTTGGTGTAGCCGTCGAACTTCACGGTGTAGCCCGAGGCGTTAAACTGGTACTCCCCCACCCCAATCTTTACCGAGACGGCATTCAGGAGGGCGTTTGCCATCTGGGAGGCCAGAAAACGCTCCCAGATCAGGCGGTACAGCTTGTACTGATCCCCGGTGAGGCTTGCCTTTACCTGGTCGGGGGACAGATGTGTCATGGTGGGACGGATGGCCTCATGGGCATCCTGGACATTCTTTTTTGATTTATGCACCCGGGGGGAGGGCGGCAGATACTCCTTGCCATACGTCCCCTGGATATACTCCACCGCCTGCTGGATGGCCTCGGCCGAGATGCGCAGGGAATCGGTGCGCATGTAGGTGATAAGGCCCACCGCGCCCACTCCCTCGATCTCCACGCCCTCATACAGCTCCTGGGCGGCCTTCATGGTGCGCCGCGCCTGAAAGCCCAGCTTTTTGGAGGCCTCCTGCTGCAAGGTGGAGGTGATGAACGGAGGGGCGGGAGATTTGCGGCGGACGGATTTCTTTACCTCCTCCACCACAAAATCGGCGTCGCCCAGCGCCGTCATGATTTTCCCTGCCTGTTCCTCATTGGTTATCGCCAGCTTCTTGCCCTGATAGGCGTGGAGCTTGGCGGGAAAGGTTTTCTTGTCGCCCTTTTGTGCCAGCAGAGCGTCGATTGTCCAGTATTCCTCGGTGACAAACCGGCGGATTTCCTCCTCCCGATCCACAATCAGCCGCACCGCAACCGACTGCACCCTGCCTGCCGACAGGCCCTTGCGCACCTTGCGCCAAAGGAAGGGGCTGAGCTTATAGCCCACAATGCGGTCTAAAATGCGGCGGGACTGCTGGGCATTCACCAAATCCACATCAATTTTCCGGGGGGCGCTCATTCCCTCGCTGACGCCGGACTTGGTGATTTCATTAAAGGTAACCCGGTTTTCATCCTCCAGATTGAGATCCAGCAGATGGGCCAGGTGCCAGGAAATCGCCTCGCCCTCCCGATCCGGGTCGGTTGCCAGATAAACCTTATCGCTCTTTTTGGCTTCCTTTTTCAGCTGCTTTACCAGGGTTTCCTTCCCCTTGATCTCGGTGTACTGGGGTGCGAAGTCATTATCCACATCCACACCAAACTTGCTTTTGGGCAGATCGCGGATATGCCCGTTAGAGGCAAGAACCTCATAGTCCTTGCCCAAATACTTCTGTATGGTCTTCGCCTTTGCGGGTGACTCCACAATCACCAGTTTCGACATACGCCTTTCCTCCCAAGCCTATCGTTCTCAAATCTCAGTGCGCCCTTCTTGCAAAGACGCGCCCCGGTCTGTTTTCCACTAATCCATAAATCTCCAGTTCCGTGAGGGCGGTATGTAGCAATGCCATCTCCCATTCCCCCCTGGCCGCCAGCTCCATAATGGTGACCGGCCCTTCCTTCAACGCCTCATATATCGCCGCCGCTTCCCGGGAAACCCCCTGGGGAGGCGGTGAAGGAGCCTCCGGGGCAGTCTCCGGCAGTATGCTCTCCTTTATAGTAGCCCTGTCGCCTATGGAATTATACAGGCCGGGCCCGGATTTTTTCACCTGTGACTCCAGATATTCCTCCAGAATGTCCCCCGGACACTCCACCAGCTTTGCCCCGTCCCTGAGCAGCGCATGTCCGCCGCAGGCCTGCGGGACTAAAATGCTGTTGGGCACCGCAAAAATGTCCCGCCCCTCATTATGGGCGTGACCGGCGGTAATCATGGAGCCGCTTTTCATATCCGCCTCCACCACCACTACCCCTCTGCACATACCTGAAATAATCCGGTTGCGCACCGGGAAGTTGCCCGGCCTGGGCTCGGTGCCCAATGGAAATTCACTGACTACCGCGCCTTTCTCACACATAGCGCTTTTCAGCTTGCTGCTGCCGCCGGGATAATCCACATCTATTCCGCAGCCCAGCACGCCCACCGTCGATCCCCCGGCATTCAGCGCCGCCCAGTGGCTGATGGTGTCGATGCCCCTGGCCAACCCGCTGACAATTGTCACGCCGCTTGCCGCCAGCGCTCCCGCAAGGTCGGTGGCTACCCTCTCCCCATAGGCCGTGTGCCGCCGGGTTCCCACCATGGCAATGGGAAGGCGATCCTCCCCCAGACACGCAAGATCCCCCTTGACATAAAGAACCGCGGGCTTTGAATAGATATGTCCCAGCAAATAGGGATATGATGGCTGGTCGGGGGTGATAATGGCGCACCCCTTCCGCAGCGTCCGCTGCCGGATGACCTTGGCCTGTTCCATAGCCTTGTCACTGGCGGAGATTTCCTTTTGGGACAGCATAACCCCTGCCTGTCCACCTGATTTCAGGCTGTCATACAGCTCACCCGGATCTCCGAAAAAATTCAGGAACAGCTCCGCCCGGCGGGTGCCCGCGCCCAATAACAGCTGAAACCAAATCCAATATACGCTGTCCACCATAGCCCTGATGTCTCCTAACCTCTGTTTTTTGTCATCTCCCACAGCAAAATGGCAGCGGCGGCGGCGGCATTGAGGGAGTTGGCGTCATCCGCCATGGGAATCATCACGCTGCCGGTGCAGGCACGGATGACCTCCGGGGATAAACCGGCCCCCTCGTTGCCGATGAGCACGCAGCAGCCCCCCGGCAGGTTCAGCTGCCCCGGCGAAGCCGCGTGGGGGGTGAGGGCGGCCGCATATACCGGCACTCCCTGCTTTTGAAGCCGCGCCACCACTGCCGCGGCGGCGTCCTCCACCGCAAACGGCAGGCGAAACAGCCCCCCCATGGCGCTGCGCAGAACCTTGGGCGAATAGACGTCGGGACAGCCGCACAAAAAAGCCCCGTCCACCCCCAGTGCCTGGGCGGTGCGGAGGATTGTCCCAAGATTGCCCGGATCCTGAAGCCCATCCAATACCAAATATTTACCGTTTCCTTTTATTTTATCAGCGAAGCCGGGATTGTCAAGCCTTTCACAGATGCAAAAAACACCCTGGGGACTCTTGGTATCCGAAATCTTCCTTGCTAAATCCTCATGAAGCCACACCACCTTGCAGCGGCCGTCCACCAGATCACCCAGATCCCGATACAGCTCCAGGGCCTGGGGGGTAATGTACACCGTTTGGATGGTAACGCCGCTTTCCAGGGCATCCAGGCAGAGGCGGGCGCCCTCCAGCACAAACAGCCGGTGGCTGTCCCGCTTCTTTTTCTGGGTGAGCAGGCCGGTCAGCTCCTTGACGCCCTGATTCTCCCGTGATGTAATCAGCTCCATGGAGGACTCCTTTGCACAAACAGTATATCGGACAGAAAATAGAGCACGCCCGGCTGCCAGGCGGCACGGGCGTTGGTTATGCTATTAAGCGCGGGCAGCCTTGGCCTTTTCTACCAGTGCGGTAAAGGCGGCGGGGTCACTGATGGCGATCTCCGACAGCATCTTGCGGTTGAGAGCGACATCCGCCTTTTTCAGTCCGTTCATAAAGGTGGAGTAATTCATGCCGTTCATTTTGCAGGCGGCGGAAATGCGGGTGATCCACAGGGCGCGGAAGTTGCGCTTTTTCTGTTTTCTGCCGATATAAGCATACTGGCCGGATTTGTAGACAGCCTGTTTTGCCATTTTAAAATGTGTGCTCTTTGCTCCAAAATACCCTTTCGCAAGCTTAAGGACCTTTTTCCTTCTCTTGCGGGTCATTATTGCGCCTTTAATTCGAGCCATTGAAAGATACCTCCGTTATGTGGTAAATTTGATTTTCGTCCGTCTCTTTATTTGTAAGGAAGCAGCAGCTTGATGGCCTTTACATTGGTCACATCTGCATAAGTCGCCCGGCGCAGTTTTCTTTTCAGCTTGGTGCTCTTTTTGTTAAGGATGTGTCTTTTGTATGCGTGCGCTCTTTTTACCTTACCGTGTTTGGTCAGCTTGAAGCGTTTTTTCGCTCCACTGTGTGTCTTTAACTTAGGCATTTTTGAGTTCCTCCCTTATCGTGTAAAGCTTGGCCACAAAGCCCCGGCCCGCAGCCCTGCTGCCCGGCGGAACCCCGTGTCCCAATGTTATTGACCTGCTTGCTATTTGGCGGGCTGCTTGGACGTGATGAACATAACCATACTGCGTCCCTCCAGCTTTGGAAGCTTATCGATTGTCCCATATTCGGCGCAAGCCTCCGAAAATCGCTTCATCAGCTCGGTACCATGCTCCGGGTGCGCCATTTCACGGCCGCGAAAGCGAATGGAAACCTTAACCTTGTCCCCCGAGCTCAAAAATTTAAGAGCATTTTTCAGCTTGGTTTCAAAGTCGTGACTATCAATATTCAAGGAAAGGCGTACCTCCTTGATATCAATGATCTTTTGGTTTTTCCGCGCCTCCTTCTCTCGCTTGGCCTGTTCAAATTTATGCTTGCCATAATCCATAACACGGCAAACAGGGGGCACAGCCTGCGGGGCGATCTTAACAAGGTCCAGATTTTTGTCCACAGCAATCTGCATTGCCCGCTCCAGCGGCAATACACCCAACTGTTCCCCGTTGTCGCCTACCAGACGCACTTCCTTGTCCTTGATCTCCTCATTGATAAGCAGTTCCTTTTTGCTGATAATAAGCACCTCCAAAGCCTTTTGAAATTTTGCTTATGCTTTTACACCTCTTAAAACAAAAATGCACGAAACATACCGTTCCGCGCACACATACACCGTCCCCAATACCGCCGCCGGCGGATGGATTCGGCTGTATTGACCGCGTTTGGCTAAGCGCCAACGGGTGAGAACGGAATCTGTTCTGCTTTTTTGTACGGCTCATTTTACCATATCCATGGAAACCTGTCAACTAAAATTAAAAAATACACGATAAATAAATGTAGAGTCAAACAGCTCCCGGTTCAGCCAGCCCAACTGGTTTCCGGTGACGGTCATGACAATTTGCAGCAGGATTGCCAGTAAATACAATACCAGTATTCCCTCCAGCACCCCTACAATCCCCCCCATAAGGGTGTTCAGCGTTCCCAGCACCGGAACCTTGTACAAGCCGGTGAACAGCCGGCTGACATACCGCACCAGAAGCATTACCAGGGACAACACCCCAAAGAAGCAGACGCCCTCCAGGATGCTTAATACCGGGGAGGACAGCGCCCCATCCACGATGGATTTGGCCAAAGCGACGGTGTCTCCGCCAAAAAACGTGTTGATGACCTCCTCCCCGCCGTCCTGCACAATGCCCCGGAGCCCCCTGGGGATAAGGTCGGCCAGACTGCTGGAAAGGGATGCGCCGTCGGCGAGCATTCCGTCCAGCTCCCGGCCCACCACCACCACCAGGGCGTCCCGGATCACCTCGTCATACAGCAGCCTTGCCAGCATCGGGCCCAGGGTTCCCGCCAGGACGGACGCGATAAAAAATCCGCAAAAGCTGATGGCGGTGCGCACGAATCCGTGCCTTGCGCTCCTGCCGACCAAAAGCGTTAGTAAGACTACGGCAAATAAATCCCAAAAAAACCACCCGTACCTCATGCGTCCCCCTTCCGTGCTTTTTGCTTCCCTGCTCTCCGGCGAAAGACCGCCGTGTATCTACAGGACGTTAATCTCCTCCCGGCCCAGGTAATAGAGCTTGCTGCCGATGGCGTGAATCCCGGAGATACCCCGCATCTCCAGGCTGCCCTTTGGCTCCAGGCTTTTTCCATAGGTGGTGACGCCCGTATCCGCCAAGGTGTAGATATTCCGGTCGCCAAAGGCGATATCCTTTGCCAGATATCCCAGCTCCAGAACCGCCTGCTCCCCACAGGCGGAATCCAGCAGCACCAGCTCCTGGACACGGTTCCCGGCGGACTCCTGCAACAGCAGCAGCGCCTCCTTGCCGCTGCGCTCCACCGCCAGCACCTGGCGGCCCCCCAGGCTGTAGCTGCTTTCCTCCACGCCCTCCCCGGAATACAGGCGGTAGGCGCGGTCGGTGAGCACGCTGAACCGCCCATCCCCTAGATAGGCCACCCCCAGAGCCATTTCATCCTGAAGCTCCAGCCGTTTCAGCTCCTTTGGCTCATTAAAATCAAAAACGTAAACAACCGAGTATATCTCGCCTCCCCGGGTGGCCAGGCTGATAGCCGCCATCCGGTTTCCCTTGGGATTGATGGAGACGTCCGCCACCAAATCCGAGGACAACCACTCATATATAGCGGAAAACTGACTGTCATATACCACCACCTGCCCCGCGTATTGGGCGGTGGAGGAAATGAGGGCAAAATCCCCCCTGCCATTCATATCCGCCCCCAAAAGGCTGAAGCCGTGCTCTTTTTCCAGCAGGGTTTTGCTGCGGGAATAAATGCGGTATTTCTTGCTGCCCACATCGTAGGTAAGAACCCGGTCGGAATTGACGTGGAGCACCGTCTGATCCCCCATCTGCTGGAGACTGGTAATTACCTTGCCGTTTTTATTGAATATGTACAGGTTGGTGTCGTTGAGCACCGCCAGATCCTTTCCCACGTTTTTCACGTCCCGGATAATGCCGCCCGGCACCGGCACCGGATACCCGGAGCCCCCAAAGGACTCCACAGCATCACTTAACCGGGTGGTGACGCCGGATTTGATAAAAAAATTGTTCAGGGCCACAATCCCCCCCACCGCCGCGAGGATAATCCCCAGAGCCAGGAGGCGCTTAACGGATTGGGTGCGCTGCCGCCGCTTGCGCAACTTATTGAAATCAACCTGATTCCCCATCGAGATCTCCTTTAATTTCCATTTCCGGAGGCAACCCCGTCTCCATAGTATACCCGGCTCAGATAAAGGCCGCAGGCGGGCATGGTTTTCCCCGCCCGGCCACGATCCCGGGCCGCCAGAATATCCGGTATGGAACCGGCGGCCAGCCTGCCCGAGCCGATATACACGAGGGTTCCCACCATAATGCGCACCATATTGTATAAAAAGCCGTCTCCGGCCACCCGGAAGCAAACCACATCCCCCTGCCGCTCTACATCAAATCGGGTGATGGCGCGCCGGGTATCCTGAATATCGCTGCCCGCCGAACACATGGAGGCAAAATCATGGCGGCCTACAAAGTTCTGGGCCTGTTCCCGCAAAAACGCCGCATCCAAAGTATAACCATAGCGGTATATTAAATTTGGCGAAAAGGGATCCTTGATGCGGGAATTGAGAATTTTATAGACATACTCCTTCCCGGTGCAGCTGTACCGGGCGTGGAAATCCATGGGCACCTCCCGGCAGTCCACAACGGCGATGTCATCGGGCAGGTGCCGGTTGAGGGCCGGAACCAGCCGTTCGCAGGGCTTGTCCCACTCGCACCGCATGGACAGGCAATACATCAGCGCGTGCACCCCCGTGTCGGTGCGGGAGCAGCCCTTTACGTCCAGGCGGCTTCCGAAAATCCGCTCCACCCCGTCCTGAAAGACCTGGCAGACACTGACGGCGTTTTTCTGCACCTGAAAGCCGTGATACCTCGCGCCGTTAAACCGGAGGGTCAGCAGCAGATTTTTCATACTACAGCCATCCCGCCCCGTAAATATTCACCAAAATCACCCCGGCCAGACAGGCTCCCGTAAAGATAAAGGAGACGGCGTCAATGGCTCCCATCCGCAAAACATGCATGCGGGTGCGGTTTTCCCCGCCGTGATAGCAGCGGCACTCCATGGCAAGCGCCAGCTCCTCGGCCCGGCGGAAGGCGGACACAAACAGCGGAATCAAAATGGGAATCAGCGCCCGGACGCGCTGCATAATCCCCCCTGACTCCAGGTCGGCCCCCCGGGCCTTCTGGGCGGACATAATCTTGTCCGTCTCCTCAATCAGGGTGGGGATAAAGCGCAGGGCGATGGTCATCATCATGGCCACCTCATGCACCGGCACCCTGAACCGCTTCAAGGGGCCGAACAGCTGCTCCAGGCCGTCGGTGAGGGCGATGGGCGAGGTGGTGTAGGTTAGCAGGGAGGTGCCCGCGATGAGGCATATTATGCGCACGCTCATAAGCACCGCCATGGTAAGGCCCCTGTCGGTAATCTTCAGAATCCACCACTGCCACAGGATATCGCCGTCAATAAAGAACATATTCAGAATTCCGGTGAGAAGGATAATCGGGATAATGGGCTTGATGCTGCGGATCATCATTCCCACCGGCACCCGGGATACCGGGTAGACAACGGCAAGGAACAAGATGCCCACCACCAGCGAAAGGGGCGTGGAGGCGATAAAGAGCATCACGATGTAGACGGTGGTTAAAACCAGCTTCATCCGGGGATCCAGCCGGTGCACCGGGGAATTTCCCGGGAAATACTGGCCGATGGTAATATCCTTCAGCATGGCTTACCTCCCTCCCAGCAACGCCAGAATTTGCTCCTTGGCGCTTTCCACAGTGTAGGTTTCAGGGCTGATATTATACCCCATGTCCCGGAGCGCGATACAGATCCGGGTGATTTGAGGCACCGCCAGGCCCATGTCCGCGATTTCCCGGGCATGGGCAAACACCGCCTCCACATTATCGTAGAGAAATACCTCCGACCGGTTCATCACCAGCACCTTGTGGGCGTACCGGGCAATGTCCTCCATACTGTGGGACACCAGCAGCACCGTATTTTTATTCTGTATGTGATACCGCTGAATCTCGCCCAGGATCATGTCCCGCCCCCTTGGATCCAGTCCCGCGGTGGGCTCGTCCAAGATCAGGACGTCAGGGCGCATCGCCATGACGCCCGCAATGGCCACCCGCCGCTTCTGTCCCCCGGAAAGCTCGAAGGGGGACTTGCGCATGTGCTTGTCCTTCAGGCCCACCAGCTCCGCGGCTTCCAGCACCCGCTCGTCTACCTCGTCCTTTGTCAGGCCCATATTGGTGGGGCCAAAGGCGATATCCTTGTATACCGTCTCCTCAAAGAGCTGGTATTCGGGGTACTGGAATACAAGGCCCACCTTAAAGCGAAATTTACGGATTTCCTTCGGTTTTTCCCAAATATCGTGCCCGTCTATATACACCTTGCCCGAGGTGGGGCGAAGCAGGCCGTTAAAGTGCTGAATCAATGTGCTTTTCCCGGAGCCTGTGTGGCCGATGATGCCCACAAACTCCCCCTGCTCAATCTCCAGGTTGATATTGGTGACGGCGCTTTTTTCAAACGCAGTGCCGCCGCCGTATATATAATTCAGGTTTTCCGTCCGGATAATAGCCACGCTTCACGATCCTTTCAGCAGCCGGCCTATGGCCGTCACACACTGTTCCACTTCGATGATATCCCCCGGCAGCTCAATGCCCGCCTGACGCAGACGGTATACCAGCTCGGTGGCTTGGGGTACGTCCAGGCCGACGCTTTTCAGCAGCTCCACCTGGGAGAACACCTCCCTGGGGGACGCGTCTAAAATTATTTTGCCGTCGTCCATTACCACCACCCGGCCGCACCGAGCGGCCTCGTCCATAAAGTGGGTGATGAGCACCACGGTGATGCCAAACTCCCGGTTCAGCTCCTGCACGGTGCCGATGACCTCCTGCCGCCCCCTGGGATCCAGCATGGCGGTGGGCTCGTCCAGCACAATGCAGTCGGGCCTCATGGCGATAATACCGGCGATGGCCACCCGCTGCTTCTGTCCGCCGGAAAGCTGGTGGGGCGCGCGGAGCCGGTGCTCATACATCCCCACCGACCGCAGTGCGTCGTCCACACGCGTGCGGATCTCCGCCGGAGGAACCCCCAGGTTTTCCAGTGCAAAGGCCACGTCCTCCTCCACCACGGTGGCGACGATCTGGTTGTCCGGGTTTTGGAACACCATGCCCACATGGCTGCGGATTTCCAGCAGCCGCTCCTCCTCCCTGGTGTCGATGCCGTTGACATACACCACCCCGCCCTGGGGCAGGAGGATGGCGTTGAGATGCTTTGCCAGGGTGGATTTCCCCGACCCGTTGTGCCCCAGCACCGCCACAAACTCGCCGGGCCGCACCGCAATGCTCAAATCCTCAAGGATAGGAACGGGCAGCACCTTATCCTGGTCTGCTATATTATATGAAAAGGTAATGCTTTGACATTCAAATATATTTTCCAATTGTCCGCCTCCCGGCCGCCGGACTTGCTCCGGCCTATTCCCTCGCCCAGATGGCCGTGCTGCCACAGGGCAAATTCAGTCCGCTTTCTTTCACCGGCAGCCCGATTTCATCAGACCGGAGGGTTCCGCCCCGGTTCTTCCCCACCGTAACCCCCAGCATATATTCCATCACCGAGGCGGAAAGCCCGGTGGTATAGGAGTTCAGAAGGAAAAACAGGCTGTCCTCACTTAGCAGCCCGGCACAGAGGGCCACCAGGTCGTAAACGGCGGTTTCCAGCTTCCAGACCTCGCCCCCCGGCCCCCGGCCATAGGAGGGCGGATCCATAAGGATGCCGTCGTACCGGTTTCCCCGGCGGAGCTCCCGCTCCGCAAACTTCTTGCAGTCGTCCACAATCCAGCGGACAGGCTTGTCCTTCAGGCCGGACAGGGCGGCGTTCTCCCTGGCCCAGCCCACCATGCCCTTGGAGGCGTCCACATGGCATACCTCCGCGCCCGCCGCCGCGCAGGCCAGGGTGGCCCCTCCGGTATAGGCAAAGAGATTCAGCACCCTTACCGGCCGTCCGGCGGAGCGTATCCGCCCGTCCAGCCAGTCCCAGTTCACCGCCTGCTCGGGAAACAGGCCGGTGTGCTTAAAATTGGTGGGTTGGATGCGGAAGCGCAACTCGCCGTAGCCGATCTGCCACCGGGTTCCCGGAAGGCTTCGCTGCTCCCAGCGGCCGCCGCCGCTGGAGGAGCGCAGATACCGGGCATCCGCCTTATCCCACGCGGAGGACTTGGGTGTGCTCCAGATCACCTGGGGATCGGGGCGGATGAGAGTATATTTCCCCCACCGCTCCAGCTTCTCCCCCGACGACGCGTCCAGTACCTCAAAATCCTTCCAGTTTTTTGCAATCCTCATTGTTTGAAAGCCTTTCCTTCAGCTGTTCCGCCAGCTCCTGTGCCAGCTGCTCTATCATGGGCAACTCCTTGCCCTCAATCATTACCCGGATAAGGGGTTCTGTGCCGGAGGCCCTTATCAGGATGCGGCCATCGCCGCCCAGCCTTGCGTTGGCATCCTCAATGAGCTTATCCACGCCCTTGTCCGCGCCCAGCTTGGATTTCATCAGGGAATCCGCCTGGATATTCTTCATAACCTGGGGATAGCTGTGCATGATCCCGCCCAGCTGGGACAGCTTCCTGCCGCTTCTCTTGAGGATTCCAAGAAGGGTAATGGAGGACAGCTGGCCGTCGCCGGTGTTCATATGATCCAGCAGAATCACATGTCCCGACTGTTCCCCCCCCAAATTGTGGGAGTTTTTCATCATATTTTCCAATACGTACCGGTCGCCCACCTTGGTGGTCTCCACATGGATACCGTTTTGCTCCGCGAACTTAAACAGCCCCAGGTTGCTCATGACGGTGGCCACCAGCGTGTCCTGGTGGAGGGCGCCCCGCGCCTTCATGTCGGCGGCTATAATGGCCATAATTTTATCGCCGTCGATGACATTGCCCAGCTCGTCGGCGGCCATACAGCGGTCGGCGTCGCCGTCGTAGGCAATGCCCGCATCAAAATCCCCCTCCCTCACATACTCGCACAGCTTGCCGATATGGGTGGAGCCGCAGTTCCGGTTGATGTTGATGCCGTTGGGCTCGGCGTGGAGGATCGTGGCCTCTACCCCCAGCCTCTCAAAGAGCCTTGCCGCCGTTGCGGAGGCGGAGCCGTTGGAGCAGTCTACCGCGACGCGCAGTCCCGACAGATCTTCCTGGACAGTCTGAGCCAGATGATCCACGTATTTGTCCAGCAAATCCTCCGAACGGCTGATCCGCCCCAGCTCCCAGCCCCAGCGGATACTGTAGGGCTTTATTTTATCCAGGATAATCTCCTCGATTTCAAACTCCTCGGCGTCGCTGAGCTTGCGGCCGCCGGGGCCGAAGATTTTGATGCCGTTGAACTCGTAAGGATTGTGGGAGGCGGACAGCATAATGCCTGCGTCAGCGTAACCCTCACTGATAAGATAGGACACGGCAGGGGTTGGCATAATGCCCGCCTGGTGTACATCCGCCCCCACCGAGCACAGCCCGGCAGTGACGGCGGCCTCCAACATATCCGAGGAAATGCGCGTATCCTTGCCGATGATGAATGCCGGCTTATGGCCCAGGCGTTCCGCCACAACCATGGCCGCCGCCCGGCCGATATTCATAGCCAGCTTGCAGCTGATTTCGGTATTGGCAACGCCCCGCGCGCCGTCGGTTCCAAATATTCTTCCCATTTCCAGGCTCCTTCTTTCGCATATCAGGATATTTTTAATCCATTTTATGCGAAAAATATGCGATTTGTGAATAATTCATTCTTTTTCCGGCGCCAGCAGGCTCATTTGATCCATCCCGGACTGGTGCATGGGAAGCCCCATATGCCGGTAGGCCGCCGGGGTGACCACCCGTCCCCGGGGAGTCTTGGACAGGAAGCCGATCTGCATAAGAAAGGGTTCGCAAACGTCCTCCAATGTGACGGCCTCCTCCCCCACCGCGGCGGCAAGGGTGTCCAGCCCCACAGGGCCGCCGCCATAGCTGCGGATGATGGTGTCCAGCATTCTGCGGTCTATGGCGTCCAGTCCCAACTTGTCCACCTCCAGGCGGTCCAAGGCGGTTCGGGCAATCTCCTCGGTGATAATACCCTCTCCCAGCACCTGGGCAAAATCCCGCACCCTCTTCAGCAGGCGGTTGGCGATACGGGGAGTACCTCGGCTCCGTGTGGCCAGCTCCATCGCCCCTTCCTCCCGGCAGGGAATTTCCAAAATACCGGCGCTCCGGGTGATGATGGTTGCCAGCTCCCGGGGATTGTAAAGCTCCAGCCGCAGCACCACCCCAAAGCGATCCCGGAGCGGGGCGGTGAGCTGCCCCGCCCTGGTAGTAGCGCCCACCAGGGTAAAGCGCGGCAGGTCAATGCGGATAGAGCGGGCGGAGGGGCCCTTGCCGATGATGATGTCCAGCGCGTAGTCCTCCATGGCCGGATAGAGCACCTCCTCCACCTGGCGGGACAGGCGGTGGATCTCGTCAATAAACAGGATGTCCCCCTGGGCCAGATTGGTCAGCAGCGCCGCCAAATCCCCCGGCTTTTCAATGGCCGGGCCGGAGGTAATCCGCAGGTTGACCCCCAGCTCATTGGCGATAATCCCCGCCAGGGTGGTCTTTCCCAGTCCGGGCGGGCCGTAGAGAAGCACGTGATCCAGACAGTCCCCCCGGAGCTTTGCCGCCTCAATAAACACCGACAGGTTTTCCTTTACCTTTTCCTGGCCGACATATTCGTCCATGGACTTGGGGCGCAGGGAGTACTCCTGCTCGGTATCCCCCGGCAGAAGGTCGGGGGTAACCATTCTGTTTTCAAAATCCATCTCAAACTCCGGCATAGAAGCATCCCCCCTGTCAGGCCATATCCGTTAATTTCACTTTTGTCTCGCAAGGCCCTGTAATGCCGCCTTAATGAGATCCTCCACCGAAAGGGCGGTATCCAGCTTGCCAATAACGGCGGCGGCCTCCGACTGGCTGTAGCCCAGCACCATCAGGGCGCTCACCGCCTCTCCGGCGTTACCGGTTCCGGCGGCAGCCCCGCCGCCGGGCAGCTGGGTAATGCCTCCGGCGATATCCGTGCCGCTCACCTTGTCCTTCAGCTCCAGCACCACGCGCTGGGCCAGCTTGTTCCCCACCCCCGGCGCCGCGGTAATGGACTTGTAGTCCCCCGAGGCCACGCAGAGGGCAAACCGCTCCGGAGACATGGCGGACAGGATGGCAAGCGCCGCCTTTGGCCCTACACCCGAAACACTGATGAGCATTTTAAAGCAGCTAAGCTCCCCCAGGTCGGAAAAACCAAAGAGATCCAGCGCCTCGTTGCGCACCAGCAGATAGGTATAGAGCATGGCTTCGCCGCCCACCTTGCCCAGCCGGGACAGGGTGGACAGGGTGGTTTTGCAGTAATAAGCCACGCCGCCGCATTCCACGGCGGCTCCGGCCATATCACGGAATACCAACGTTCCCTTGAGACTATAAAGCATGCTGTTATATCCTCTTATTTTCCAAGTATAGTCTGCTGAGGGAGGAGCCCGCGCTGTGTCCGTGACAAATAGCCACAGCCAGCGCGTCCGCCGTGTCATCCGGCTTTGGCACCGCATCCAGCCCCAGCAAGGTTTTGACCATCTGCATCACCTGGCTTTTTTCAGCCTTTCCATAGCCTGTCACCGATGACTTCACCTGGAGGGGGGTATATTCAAAAAGCTCCACCCCATGCTGCTGGGCGCAGAGCAAAATCACACCCCGGGCCTGGGCCACATCAATGCCGGTTTTCTGGTTGGTGGTGAAAAAAAGCTTCTCCACCGCCATGGCCTGAGGCTGAAACCGCTCCAGTAAATTGTCCAGCTCGGCATAAATTTTTTCCAACCGGGTGGGAAAGGGCATCCCCGCATCGGTACAAACCGCCCCAAAATTAACAGGGTGAAACTGGTTTTGCCAATAGTCCAGAACCCCATAACCCACAATGGCATATCCGGGGTCGATTCCGATAACGCGCATAGGCTGATGCTTCAAAACGCTCCCCCTGTCTTTACACAGATATACCAAGTATACCATATCTTTCATGTGGGAACAATACAAAATTATTTTAAGCCACACCAAGCGCTTAATAGTAATATTTCGTTCATTCGTGCGTTTGTCGTGATTCTAAGCCTCGGTCTGTCGCGCTTCACGCGCAATGCCCCCATCCTCATGGAACACAACCCTGTTGCGCCCTTCCGCCTTTGCCTTGTACATTGCATTGTCGGCGAAGGCGATAGCCGCTTCCAGATTATTGACGGGCGCTGCCGGGGCGATGCCAAAGCTGGCTGTAATGGATATCAGTTATTTGTAAACGATACGCGGAGCTTTCCGGAATGCTGCACCGGCTTCAAGGGAGGGCCGAACCGCGAAGCCGGACTTGCAATGTACCGGTAAGCTTTATCAAAATGCTTTATTTGGAAACATTGGAACATCATAATAATGGACTGACAAGCGGGCAGGCTCCGCCGCCTGTAAAATATACCGATAAGCAAAAGGTTGTGATGAAGCTGCTTTGTGAGGGCAAGAGCTACAGGGAAATAGCGGAAATAATGGGAATCAAGCTCCCGACCCTCAGGTCGCATATCGCGCTGATTTATAAAAAGCTGGATGTAACCAGCGAATTGGACGCTATAAAAAAGATAAGGTCGGCGGGTCTTATTGGAAGAATTGTAAGCAATGCGAAAGAGCCTTATTTGATTAAATCAAGTAAGGCTCTTTCCTAATTCTTATAACTGCCGTAAGTTTTTCCGGCTTTCGATAAACAGTACCATAAAGCGGTTAATCCTTGCTTTCATCCTTGCCTTTGCGTTTCGCAATGATCCCGGCGCCTATGAGAAGTCCCGCGGCGCACATACCCCACATCAGATACCTGCCTGTTGAGCCGGTCTGCGGCAAGAATCCCAGTGGAACCATATCATCCAGAATGGTGGCCAACTCAGGCATAGCGGCCAACGGTACCGGTGAATCGCCGATGGTGGTAAAGCTGGAATCGCTGTTGGGGTTGCGGCCACTGCCACCACTGCCGCCACCGCCGCCAGTGGGATCGAAGGTGCTGCCGCCACCGCCTCCGGTACCATATCCGCCTCCGCCACCGGAACCTCCACCGGAGCCACCACCGGATCCGCCTCCGCCTGGCTCACCGGGCAAGAACGGGCCAGTGCCGGGTTCTTCGGGATCTACAGTTTTATCTTCTTCGTTGTAGATCACCGCTTTGGCTGTTGCGGTGTTGCCGTCAAAGGTAATCTCGTAGGAGCCTTCTTTCGCGCCGGGCACAATGGTAAGTTTATTGGTTGCCGCATCGTATTCCACGACGATGGGAATTGGCTCTCCCGCGACGTAACCGGCGGGTGCTACTTTCTCCACCAGCCAAAGCGTGGTTTTGGCGGCGAGAGGTTCCGGCAAAAAGGAGAAGGTGCGGTAGCCGTCCTCGTCCTTAAACACTATGGAACGATTGTTTTTATCCTTCACCGGGAGAGTGCCGCTTGAGTCGTAGCAGAGCGCAAACTCATAGCCGGATAGCAGCGCGTTGGGAGAATCCGCGGCCCGCTTTTCTATGGTGAGCTCAACCGACGGTTCTTCCGGTTCCTTTGCGTTGTACACCGTCGCGGCGACCGCCCCGTGAGCGCCAACAGTCTCAACATTGTAGTCCGCTGCGTCAACAGGGTCGATGCTGAGGCCCGACGCGCTACCCACCACGGTGACGCGGAACGGCCCCCCCGCGATGTAACCGGTGGGTGCGTCTGTCTCCACCAACCAATAAGTCCACGTCTTGATTTTGCCAATGTATTGTTCATAATCTTCCGGCACAAAGGAGAAGGAGATGTTGTCGTTGGCGACGACGTCGTTACCGCCCTTGAATATAATGGAATCGCCCTCCATATCCTTCACCGGGCCGCCGGTGGTATCGGGCAACCCGTCCGCATCCGGGTAGAGCGTAAACTCATAGCCGGGGAGCGGTTCGTAATCCGGACCCTCGCCCCTTTTGCGCACGGACAGATTGAGGGGCACAAGGCTCCTGACTGTGGTGCCCGCCGAGTTGGTGATGAGGGCGCCGTAAGGCACATCCTTGTAGTTTACGTCAAAGTCCACGTTGTAGCTTGTGAAGGCGTCCATTTTTGTATGGTTGTAAATGCGCAGGGTTCCGGCCGCGTTATCGGGATCGGCTTTAACAGCGTTACTACTTTCGGGAATGGGGGTAGTCGCCCCGGTAAGCGCGCCGCCTGGATCGAAAGCCGTCCCCTTCTTCCCCTCTATCTTAACGGGGCCAAAGGTATCAAAAAAGGAAGTGATGGTGTCGGTCAGGTTAATTGTGTTGGCAGCCGTTTCGCCGATGGAGCGCGCTCGCACCCGGTATTTGATATTGAGCTTTCCGGCGGTGGGCTCCACATAGTTCACATGACCTGCAAGGCCTATATAATCCCCGATACTTTCGTCAAAAACATATTTTTTAGTCAGGTTGCCGCCGGAAGCGACATCCCAAGTCATCGTGGTCTCCACATCGTCGGATTCCGTTATGTTGTTGTATTCATATGTTGCCACGTTTTTTGCGGTAAGCGTTTCGCCGTCGACCGGCCTTTGGCCATCGGCAAGGCGCGCGGCCACGAATATCTGGTAGGCGACATAACTATCCTCGGAATAGTCGGTATGTGGCGCTTCGAACTTAATCTCAAGATTTCTGCCGTTGATGCTCACCGAATCAACGCCGTATTTTGACGCATTATTACCGGTGTAACTACGATAGCCGCTCGTGCTGCTGCCTCCCTGAAAACCTATCCGGGTTTTTGTGGAATACCCGGCGGTATCGGTAATCAGTTCACCGTCTCCTCCTCGTTGAATGGCCTCATACCGGTTGATATCAATACCGTATACATTGGGATAACTGCCGCCCACATTGCAGGACAGGAAGTCCAACACATTTGGCAGCGTATCCGTAAAGGTGGAACCGGCCGTATTCACTTTGCCGTCCTTATTGATCCAAAGCTCGTAGATAATATAAGACTGGTCGTTGTAGGCCTCACCGTTTTCGCCCACCGGGTAGTATTTATCTTTAAAGTGTGCATTGTAATATGTGGTTCCGAATATTTCGGCCAGTTTTTTTTCGGTGCCGTCGAAATTTTTCACATAACGATCTTTGATGATAATATCGCTGCCGTCCGTTGTCCCGGGAGCGTCAGCCTGTTTGGTAACCCAAACGAAGTCAAAGCAGTCCTCGTCCTGGCGGTTGCCAGATGTCCATTCGGTAGTATTTGCGCCATTCGCATGCGTATACCCGGCTTTTGCGTGTCCTGAAATTGTTTTCGTTTCCTTGAGATCGGTGCTGGTGATAGAAACAGCCCCACCGCTTTTGTCGGTCAGTATCAGGGAAAAGAGCTTGGTATCATCATAGGGGATAAAAGAATCCATATCTTTTATCCCTCCGCTAGTAGTAGAAATAGAGAGACTTCCAGCTGTGTCAGAATAGTCGGTGATTTGCGCGCCGATATAATAATCACCGTTTTTTGTCTCCGCGAGGCTACCGCCTTTCTCCCGCAAAAACACATGACAATAAAAAGTGTCATTGGGCTGGATGATCACGGGATCAGCCCCGGCAGCAGTCTTGGTGATCTCATGTGTGTATTTCTTCAGGGAGGTGCTCCAGTTACCGTTGTTGATATCCGGTGTTACCGGAGTCCAGTCGAATAAGTTATCCTGGCCGTCGTTGCCGGCGTTGGCGTTACTCTTGTAATAACCGTAGAATGGGTCACCTGTACCCACCAACTCAAAGCCCTTTGGCACATATAGGGTAATTTGAGGGTCTCTGACCGCCTCGGTGCCTTGGTTAGCCAGTGAAAGGCGCACCCTGACAACGTTACCAGGGAAAATGGCGCGGCTGCCGTCGGTGACAGTGTTTACTATCCGGACGGGGTTGGCAACGCCGGAGCCGCTTTCAGGCTCCTTATAGACGTCCCTGATATACAGTTGCAGCGCCATGTCGTATTCTTTGGTCGTGCCGGGAGGCCGGGGAACGTAGGGGCCGAAACCCTTTGTGCCATCGGAGGTTCCGTATGAGACGGTAACGTTGTTGCCCATCGTGTCCGTGACGTTACCGGGACTAACGCCGCTAAGGTTACTCGCTACCTTTGCCGCGATGTATACGGTCATGTCATCCCCCGGCTTGAGAAGGCGCGGAAGTTTATAGCTGGAACTGCTTCCGGTATAGGAATATTCATAGGCCACATAGCCTGATGCGGCAGGGTCGTTGGTATCCGTCCACGTGGTCGCAAGCGCGTGGTCTGAAGAGCCGGTTAGACTTGCCACGGTTCTGGTGGCGCTGCCGTTCGTGGTTATTAGCTCATCGAAGTCAAGGTATGTGTAAGTGGTGGGTAATTTTTCCAGAATATCTTTTATAAGTACATTTTTTGTGGCGGTAGATGGATTATTCAGGTAAATGCGGAATATTACAATATCATCCACTTCGGGAATATAATGCGACAGGGTGGTGCCGGCGGTGCCGCTGTCGGTGTCGTTCTTCTTCTCATATTTATCATATGTGGTGGTGCCAATAGTCGCGGTGCCTGTTTTTTTGTACGCCGCGTACAGGCGCTTATTGCCGTCCGGTACGCCGTCGGCCTCCGGAATTGTTCCCGTGGGGAGACCGCCGAAAGTAAAATCGGTGCCGCCATCGACAATGACGGGCTCCACGCCGTCAACGTTGGTAATCGTTGAGCTGAATTCCACGGTAATACTCGTATACAGGCTGTGGATCGCCTCTTGCGCGTTATTGATTAGGTCAGTGATGTCCGAATTATCATTGAGCTGAATTTCAAATTTATTATACGTCAATCCGTTATCCGGATCCGTCACGGTTCCCAGCGGTTGCAGGCTATCCCATTTAAATGCATACACGCCGCCGCCTAAATTGATATTGGTAAAAGTCAACTGACCGTTAGGCAGGTTAAAAAATGACTCAAGAAGGTAGAGCTCAAATTTCTTGCCCAGCATGGAAGCGTCGAAGTTTTTGAAAGCGAAGTCTATCCGCAGCATCGCCGAGGTGCCGGGGATATACGTGGTCAGTTCTTGTTTTGTGGTTATGTCGACCATCTTGCATGTAATCGTCCACGTCGGGGTGTTGTTAAATGTGGTTAAGCTAACCCCCATCCTGTCAACTACAGACCCCCAACCGCTGCCGCCATAACTCTCGCCGTGAATATCCCTTTCGCTGTAGTCATCCCCGTCACTCTCGCCATATCCGGTGGCGAAAACCCCGCCCCCAAAGGGCAGCGCCGTAAACAGCACTATGGCAGCCACAAAACCGGAAATAATCCGCCTCCAGCTTCTTACTTCTTCTCCAAAAAACAATTTGCGTAAGTTCATAATTTACGCTCCCCTCCTAATAATGTTCCCGCAAAAAATACACACGGAATTTTATGCCCACCAGTTGTCACGGAAACAACGATCCACTGCACACTACCCCTTCTCTCTGGTGCTGTGGATTTCATCCCAAGATATAGTATATAATTTCCTAAAGTAACTGTCAATAGAATACAAAATATTTGAAAATAATGCATGCAATAGTAGATAAAAGTTGATTCCAATTTTGTTATAAATTACCAAATTTGGATATAAAATACGTCGATTAAAAAGCTCGCACAGCGGTTTGCAAGCTTTTTTCATGCCACTGTTCAAAAAAGTATCCCAAATAATGCTTGCTTAATAATAAAAAACGATTTATAATAGGGGTGCAATCGTGAAAGGTGGCGGTTTTATGGTAAATCAGCGAAAAAGTATAGCGAGAGTTTTTGGTGTTTTCCTGGCGGCAGTATTGGTCGCCGCCCTGTCCTGTCAGGTTTGGTCGGCCGAGGCCGAGACTAAGGCCGAAACCTTTACCGGCTCGGAACTGCAAACCTTTGCCCTGTCCCGGGCGGATCTGCTTGCCAAGGTGTCGGCCAACGCCCAAAAGGATACCTACGGCATGGCGGTCTTTTACAACATCGAGTCCCTGACCTTCGATGATATTTATGCGGCGTCCGAGACAGCCAAGGAGGATGGAAAAAAGATCCATCTGTGCTTTGACAGCCTTATCAACGACGAGGTCACGGCCCGCCTGCTGATGAATCCCTATTTGATGAGCGTTTCCTCCGGTGAGATGAAGCTCACCATCGACATCTCCGATAAAACAAACAAGGCCGTGCGGGAGAAATTTGAGAAACAGTTCGGGCAGCCTGTTGCGGTGATGAAAACCGCCCAAACCGGTTCCTTTGGCATGCCGGTGGTTATTGCGGGCAAGCTGAACCTGGGCCAGATGGATAAGAATAATCTCTATGCCTATGTCTATGATCCCGGCGCCAACAAGTGCTCCCAGATTGCCGATCCCCTCTGCTCGGTGGATGATAAGGGCTTTGTTTTCCTGACCAGCAAAACCGGCGGCTACATCATTATAACCAATTACAATGAAGCAGCCAAAAGATAAGGGCGCTATTGCCCGTTAATTTACACTTAAATACTCACAAGCGACAGGATTCTGCCGCGCAAAGAGAAAGGAATCGCCTAACCGGAATGGTTAAGCGGTTCCTTTTTTCTGCCGGTGTCAGGCCGACCGGTTACCCGCTGCTTGAAGGCGCGCAGATTGACAAAAAAGCTGTTTTTTAGTACTCTTGCTATTGGGCCGAAGCGCAAAAAGAGCGTCCTTGCATTGAAATGCCGGGATTTCGGCTGCGAGCAGGTGTGTGTCCGTGTTTTGAAATGGAGGCGTAGCGGGTGAAACGGTCGCGGCATGATTTTGTTCGGATTTTTAAGCTAAACAGCATTTTTGTCCGTATTTTTGCGGCCTTTATCATAATTATGGGCTTTCTGTTAGGCGCTTTTTATGTGTTTGCCGCCAATAATATCTCTAAAAATTATATGGAGAGGATTGACGTCTCCAACGCCAACATGCTGCGGAACAACGGAGCCTCTGTGGATATTACCTTTATCAACCTGACACATACAATGCGTCAGGTTCTCCAGAATCAATATTGCATCCGCGCGATGATTACTCCCTCCCTGCAAAATATTGATCGCTCCATGGATGTTATCGGCCAGCTTCAAAGCGCCGTGTCCGGCAACACGCTGGTGAAGGGTGCCGCATTACATATCCCCGCCCAAAACCATGTATTTTCCTCCGAGGGTTCGGTTAGTCCGGTGGAACGCTCCGCCTGGATTGCCGCTATCAGCGCATATAAGAGCCGGTTCTCCGGCACCCTGCTTTCAGACGGAGGCCCCACTACCCAGGCCAAAATTATAGGCGGCCGTATTTTTCTCTATCAGGACTATTACCCACCGAACATCAAAAATATCGGTACGCTTATATTTGAAATAGATCCCGCCAATCTCTACACATTAATTTTTGGGAATATCGATGAGCAGGGCAATCCTATATTCCTGTTTGACGCAAATGACAGGCCGGTATTTTCCTCTGTGGTAGATTATAACCCGGCAAACGGGATTTCACTGCCCTCCGGGGAGAACGCGGGCAGCTTTTCCCTGCAAACACCCGACGGAGTAAAAAATATCTGCTATTATTACCGGTCGGAAAGCGGCTGGCAATACATGCATCTGGTGGACGCAAAGGTACTGCGGCCGGACAGCTCCGGCGCATGGCCCGCCATTCTTCCCTTCCTGGGGGTGGCGGTGCTGGCCATTCTGCCCCTTTCGCTTTATATCACAAACCGGATTTACCGTCCGGTGCGCCGGCTTATGGAGCTTATTTCCCATGCGGAGGCACACCTGCCGTCCGGCGCGGACAGAAAAGCCAAGGACGAAATGGATTATTTTAGCCTGGCTTATACAGAAGCCCTTGATAATAACGAGAGGCTGCGCTCGGTCATCGCCGGGATTTATCCCGCCGTTGTGGAACGACTGCTTATGAATTTGATTTTAGGGCGGGAGGTTCATCCACAGGATTTGGATAAGGCAGTTACCTGGCCGGGGGCGCCGTTCTTCTCATCCGCACGCTACTCGGTTATGCTGATATCCATAAGCGACGGCGCGGAGGCGGGCATTCCGGAAATGGAAATGAATCTCTACCTTGCTGCCATTCGCAGCCTGACGGAATCGGGATTGGGGGAGGATATTTGCTGTCAGCTCCTGCGGACGGGGGACGCCGTCCTGGCGCTGGTGCTGGGATTTGGGGAGCCGGTATCGGCGCTTAGTGCAAAACAGGCCCTTAATGGCCTGCTTGAGCGCATCCGGCGGATGTCGGCAAACCTGACTTACAGTATTGCCTTTGGCCGCAGCGAAATATACAACCATATTGAAGATATCCGCTTTGCCTTTCTGGAAGCGCGGGAGGATTTGCACAGGGTGCAATTTTATGGGGAGGAAAGCCCGGAATCCGCCTCCTTTGAGCATATGGCGGCCTTTACCGGCGTATATTTCAAGAAGAAATGCGTTCAGATCCGGCGCGGCTTAGAGGAATACGACTGTCGGCACGCTATGGAGCTTTTACGGCACACGATCTCAGTTTTTTTCACCGAGCTAAGTGACTCCGGGGAGATAAGGGCTGCCTGCAACGCTTTTGCTGATAGCCTTATGGAGATGTTGATCGACCAGAAGGCCGACAACCTGAAGGAAGTATCCACCGCGCGGAACGATATGGAACAGGCCTTGCCGGCCTGCTCTGAAACACAGCAAATGCAATCGCTGATGGCCTCCTTTGGGGAAAAAGTCATCTCCGCCATCGACACGCGGAACAAAACCCGGCGCAAACGCTACCTACAGGCCGCGAAGGAATATTTGGAAAATAACTACGCCAACGCCGACCTGTCCCTGAATATGGCCGCTGAGCATATAGGGCTCAACGCGTCTTATTTCAGCCGTATTTTCAGTGAGGACGCCGGACAGTCCTTTACCGATTACCTGGGCGATTTGCGCGTGGCGAAATCCTGCCGGCTGCTTGTTGACACAGACCTTCTTATCAAGGATATCGCCTACAAAACGGGATTTAATTCCATGCAGAATTTTTTCAGGGTATTTAAAAAGTGCAGAAAAATGCCACCCGGGGAATACCGGCAGCAAAACCGGAGAAAAGCATAGAAAGCAGAGCGGCAGAATCCGCTCTGCTTTTTTATACCGGTTCCCGGAAGCATGGCATTTTTTTCACATTATTCACCTGTGATTACTTTTATCCAATATTTTTACTTTACAGCATTTTTGTGGAATGATGTAAAATATCTTGACTTTCATTATGTCCCCGTGCGGTGCTACAATCAGGTTGCGTTAAAATTAATTTTCACTTTGGACGGCTGATGAAAGGAGAGGGTAGATTTTGAAATTACTTCGCGCGGCGGATAAACATATGGAAGAATATATGATGGGCATTTTGCTTATCGGTATTGCGGTCATTATGTTTATTCAAATAATTATGCGGACTATGTCCATGTCGCTGGCATGGGCGGAGGAGGCAGCACGTTATTTCTATGTATGGTCGGTGTTCCTGAGCTTGGGGTGCAGCATCCGCCTGAAGATAATTCTGCGGGTCGATCTTTTGCTTCAGCTGATGCCGGCCGCCTTGCAGAAGGCGCTCAATCTTGTGTTGGAGGCTGTGAACAGCGTCCTTTTCGCTTATTTGCTGTACTATTCGATATCTGTGGTAAACAGCGTGAAGGCCAGCTCCCAAACCTCGCCCGCCCTTGCAATCCCGATGTATATGGTGTACTGGATTGTGCCGATAGGGTTCCTGCTGGCAAGCTTGCGCAGCGTACAGCGGATCGTCTTTTTGCTGACCGGTAAGGGCGGGGATGCGGTGGACATAGACCCTTCGGCGGCGGCATCGTAATACTACAGCAGGGGTAGAAAATAACCGGAAAAATAGAATCCCTTCTTTGCTGTATGCAATGGCAACTATGGTTGTCAGGCATTCCGGTTAATTGTTGCCATTGCTATAATATTCAATTAAAAAATCGACAAGCGATTTTTAACTGAATATGCGACGCTAACGCGCCGCGCCGCTACGCGGCTACGTCTCATACAATCTTCTACGCGCTTCGCGCTATCAAAGCGTTTCGACGCTTTAATAGAAGATTATAGCAACCGGAATAATAATGTGGAAAACTCCTTATTCATTCCGGTTGTGTATGCAGCAAAAGGATGAGCCTGCTTTTCCCGTTATTTCTTCCCTTTGCTGTAGTATAAGGAAAAGGAGATACATATGGTAGGAATTATGTTTTTGGTGTTTGGCATCTGCCTTGCAATCAGCATGCCAATCATTTCGGCACTGGGCATATCGGCTTTGTGGCCCGCCCTGATGAACGCCACCGGCGCGACCCAGCCCGAAGCCGTTATCCGCGCCATATTTGGCGGGGCCGACAGCATTGCCATCTTGGCTGTCCCGCTGTTTATTCTGGCAGGCGTCTTGATGGCCAGGGGTGGTATTTCAAAAAAGATATTTGATGTTTTCGCGTATTTTATTGGAAAGCGAACGGCGGGCATGCCCTGCGCGGCGATTATTACCTGCCTGTTTTACGGCGCGATTTCCGGTTCAGGCCCGGCGACCGCGGCGGCGGTAGGCGCAATGACCATTCCGGTGCTGGTGGAGCTGGGCTACAACAAGGTATTTTGCGGCGCGATGATTGCCACAGCCGGAAGCTTGGGTGTCATTATTCCGCCAAGTATCCCGTTTGTGCTTTACGGCCTCGCAACGGGTGCATCTGTCGGACAGCTTTTTATTGCCGGAATCATTCCGGGCATTATGATCGGCGTCTTCCTGATGGCCTATGCCTATTACTATTGCAGGACGAAGGGCGAGGACAAGGAAAAGATAGCCGAAAATCACCGGCAATTAAAAGAAAGGGGCTTCCTTCATCTTTTTAAGGACAGCTTTTGGGCGCTGCTGTCGCCGGTAATCATCCTGGGCGGAATCTATTCCGGCTTCACCACGCCTACCGAGGCCGCGTGTATTTCGGTTTTCTATTCGCTTTTCGTCAGCATGTTCATCTACAAAACCATCAAACCCGGTCAGATATGGAACCTGATACTCTCCTCTGTCCGCGGTTATGCGCCGCTCTGCTTCATTCTGGCGCTTGCGAACGCTTTTGGCCGTGTACTGACCCTGCTGCGCGCCCCCCAGCAGATTTCCGTGATAATTTCTGAAAACTTCAACAGCAGCTGGTCAATACTTTTGGTTATGACGCTTTTGTTTTTCCTGCTTGGCATGGTTATGGATACGGGCCCGGCTATTGTTATCATGGCGCCCATCCTGATGCCTACGCTTGAGTACTACAACATCAGCCCCATCCACTTTGGCGTTATGATGGTTGCCAACCTGGCCATCGGATTGGTGACGCCGCCCTTCGGACTAAACCTGTTCGTCGTTTCTCCCATGATCGACACGCCGGTTATGACCCTCGGGCGAAAGGCGCTGCCGTTTATCGCCGTGTTCCTTGTGGCGCTGTTGGTAATTACATTTGTACCGGCAGTCAGCCTGCTGCTTGTGTAGCCCCGGCTGCAATTCACCCGTTCAGGAACCCCACAGGTTCAGAATAATTTAAATTAGAAGGAGACGCATATGAAAAAGTTATTGGCACTATCCCTTGTATGTACACTGGGCTTGTCATTGGCCGCCTGCGGCGGCTCATCCTCAACATCCTCGTCCGCCTCGGCGCCAGCGCAGGCGGAGCAGGCTTCGTCCTCCGCCCAACCCGCACAGGCCAGCGCCTACCACTACATTATGGGGCATGGCGCGGCGGAAAAGTCCATTGGCGATCTCTACTGCCTGAAGTTTAAGGAGCTGGTAGAGGAAAAATCCAACGGCAGGGTAACCGTTGACGTTTACTCCGGCAGCCAGCTGGGAACCTATGGCGAAATGATGCAAAGCATGCAGAATGGCGATATCGGCGGCATGATATTCCAGCCCTCACCGGCAGTCTCATTTATCCCGGAGCTGGCAGTGCTCGACATGCCGTTTGCCTTTGTGGGCTACACCAAGGAGCAGATCGACAAGGCGCTGAATCACAGCGAGTTTACCGAAATTATTGACGCATCCTTTGAAAAATCGGGATACAAGCGGATGAGCTTCGCGCAAGCGGCAACCTTCCGGGAGGTGACCTCCAGCAGGGAAATGCGCACGGCGGAGGATTTTAAGGGACTCAAGATCAGAACGTTGGAAAACAACAACCACATCATGCTTTGGAAATCCCTCGGCGCAAATCCCACTCCCATTGCCTTTGGAGAGCTTTACCTCTCCCTGCAACAGGGACTTGTGGAAGCGCAGGAGAACCCCTACGACACCAGTTTGGCGGCCAAATTTGCCGAGGTGCAGAAATATATTATCGACACCCACCATATCCTCTATCCCAACCTGTTCCTGGTGAACAAGGCGCTGTATGACAGCATGGACGCGGAGGCAAAGGCCGCGTTTGACGCCGCCGCGGAAGAAGCCAAGGCTTATGCGGAGCAGCTGATGGAGGAAAGCGCGCAGACAAGCCTTCAGGGCTTAGTGGACGCGGGGCTGATCCATATAGAGATTCCCGCCGACGAGCTTCAAAAAATGGCCGATGCGGCAAGACCGCCGGTTGAGGAGCTGGTTCGCGCCGGCGTGGGCGACGAGGTTGTGGACATATTCTTCAGCGCGCTGGAATCCTGATACGTCCCCCCAAAAAGAGGGAAGGCAGATTGCCTTCCCTCTTTTTTTGCCGTAAATTGAGCTGGTCAAAGGACAGCCTCCCGATTATAAATCGTCAGGGTACAGCTTTAACAAGCCGTCAATGAGGTTAAGCGCCGCATCGTATTCAAACAACAGGATATTGTTTGAGATAGCCTCAATTACCTCTCCCATTTCTTTATCCCATTTGCAGGCGCGCAGCTCATCCATGGTACCGTCAATTGTTCTGATATCCATTTGGTCAAGCGCTTGCTTTAATTGCTTAAGCTTGCACCCCGGATATTCCCCGCCGGCGGTATGCTCATCCTGGCCCACGGCGGCGGACGCAGCCTCATTCTCGGAATTTTGATGGAGAAAATCGCTTATGCTTTGAAGCAGCTTATTCAATTCCTCTATAAAAGCCTCGTTATGAATTTCTATAAACCTGATGTTTTCTTCCTTTCCGGCCTGCTCCAATACCTTGGCCAGGTCGGATAACTTCGCCGCTCCAATGCTTGCGGAAGCGCCTTTCAGCGCATGAACATAGGTAGTATATGCCTTGATTTCCCCCGCCGCCAAGCATCGCTGGATTTCTTTTATGATGCCGCTGCCATCCTTGCAGAAAACGGAGAGGGTTTTTATATAATAATCAATACTCCCACCGGTCATAAAAATACCGGCGTTTACGTCGATACCCTCTATTGCAAAATCCGCTATTTCGGGGGAGGTATCCTCCTCCTTTTGAGTCTCCTGCTTATTCCTTGGTATCCATTTTTCCAGGATGCTGTTTAATTTGGGCATCTCAATCGGTTTTGCCAGGAAATCGTTCATTCCGTTTTGCAAAAACATCTCCTTCATGCCCCGGACAGCATTCGCGGACAAAGCGATAATGGGCAGCTTTTTATAATAGCCGCTTTCATCCTCTATTTCGCGTATTTTCTCGGTTGCCTCGATGCCGTCCATTTCAGGCATCATATGATCCATAAACACTAAGTCATAGTAATTTGCCTTCACCAGCTCAATGGCCTCTGTCCCGCTTTTGCAGACGTCAATATTCATCTTGTAGGGGGACATCAACCCTTCCACAACCTTCAGATTGGTAACAATGTCGTCAACAATCAGGATTCTGGCTGACGGAGCTACAAAACGCGCGGCAATTTCCTTGCTTCCATTGTAATCCACACTGTCAGCCACATCGTTGAGGATATTCGCAATGGAGACGGAATGCGCGGGCATTGCAATTGTTTTTATGTTTTGAGCGGCGACAACCTCTCCGAATTCCGCCAATAAAACCAATTTGGAGTCAAGACCAAGCTTTTCAATGGTTCTCCTGGCATTTTCCAACAAGAAAGAGGAGACAAATACGAATGGATACGCAAAGCCCTTTAGCTTTTCAAAGAAATCAGATTGATTGCTGACCAGAGTGCAGCTTACGCCTAAATTTTCTACCGAGCGGGCAATGGAGTTGGCGTATATCGTCCGCGTCTCATAGATGAGCACCTGTTTATCCTGGGGATCGTCCACAGACGCAAACTTCCGGTATTCGACGAAGGTTTGGGGGAAGGATACCGTGAATTTGCTTCCCATGTTATACTCGCTTTCAACGGATATATCGCCGCCCATTTCCCGGCAAAGGCTTTTGGCGATTGCAAGGCCCATCCCAGCCCCCTCCACGCCCTTGTTTTTCGCGGCGTCCACCTGAATGAAGTTGCCAAAAATCCTGCCCAGGTCTTTTTCCTTTATGCCGATGCCGCTGTCGGAGATTTCAATTTTCAAGGTAACCGTATTTTCGCCGATCTCACCCTCTACGTTTAATGAAATATATCCCTCCTTTGTATATTTCACGGCGTTATTCAAAAGATTCAGCAATATCTGCCGGATTCTCACATCGTCCCCCATAAGCTTATCCGGAATATTACAGTCGATATTTGCCACGAATAATATGGGCTTTTCGGTTATTCTCAGGCGTATAATGCTGATTACGTCATTCATGAGGGAAGCAAATGAATAGCGTACGGGGATAATCTCAAGCTTTCCCGATTCAATCTTGGAAAAATCCAGGATATCATTTATCATAGACAACAGGTTGGCGCCCGCGTGCTTTATGCTCAGCGCATGCTCATATATCTTCGGTGGAATGTGCTCCCGCAAAATGAGCTCGGACATACCGATAATCGCGTTCATCGGTGTGCGTATTTCATGGCTCATAACCGCAATGAAATCGCTTTTAGCCCGGGAGGCTTCTTCCGCTTTTTCTTTTTCATACCTGGATTCAATTGCTTCCAGCCGCAATTCCTGCATCTGATTCAGCTGGAAAACCATCTTTTTAATAGCGATAGACAGGATATCAATTTCATTTTCAGTTTTAATGTCCTCGTCTATTTTGCTAAACTCAATATCCAGGTCCAGTGTACCTCCGGCTATTTTATCGGCACTTTTGGTAATGCTTTTTATGGGGCGGACAATACTTCTTGTTGTAAAAAACAAAATAATCGTCAAAAGAAGCAAGCCCAGTATGCTCGTTGAGATTATGATTTGATTGGATGCGTTGGCATTGCGCTTAAATTCGTCTATAGGCAAATCCACATATACATATAACTGCTCGTTGGCAAAATCAGAGGAGGCCGGGCTAAAATACATCCTCGAGTCTTTGTCAAAAAAGGGCGAATATCCCTCGGAGTGGAATGTGGTATTCTTTTTCATCAGGTCCAAGAGTTCCTCGGTGTTTTCAAAGGGCATATCCCAGAGCGTTTTATCAAAGAACTCCTTATTTGGGGAATAGATAATACTCCCGCGGGAGGACAGCAATAAAACTATGCGGGAGCCTTTGATTTGCCTGTCTTCCAGAAACTGAAACATGTCATCATATGAGATATCAATGCCCACACAACCGATAATTTTGCTATCACGTTTAATCGGGCTGGCGATGGCTCCGATGGTCACGGCCTCCTGTCCGATTCCGTAATCATAGCGGCTTAAGGTGTCGAAATACAGCCCGCCTGTCCATAGCGGTATCGTATACCACGGAGACAACGCGGGATCATCGAGAACATCGTTGTTTACATTGGATATTTCAAAAATTCTTCCGTCCTCTTTATAATATGATTTTATATACCGTTCATTGGATACGCCCGCCTCCGGCTCAAACGCAAACCAAACGCTTTTGGCGTATGGCGTAGTCTCAAGAATGGAAATGGCCAGCTGCTCCGCCGCCCTGTCGCCGGAAGGGCTGCGCCTGTATTCCGACAGGTTCATGCTGGCCAGCTGCATAAGGCTGGCATAATCATTGAGCTCGGTGTTTATCTGCGTTGACGACTCCTCGGCAAGAGCTATGGTGGAGTTTACAGAGAATTGATCGTTTTGAACATATATGATTCTGATAACCGTAACAAGGATCAGCGAAAGAATAACCACAAGCGGAATTAAGCACGCTAAAAGGATGCGGATAAATATAGGTCTTCTGATTTTAAACACAACCTTTCATAGTGTGGGTATCATATGTTAATAAAAGCCCGCAACGAAATAACAGCGATAAACACAGCTGAGATAACATATAAAAAAGGATGTATCTTATGGTGCTTTCCCAGGGTGAGGCATATCAAAATATAAGCGATATACCCTATGGCTACGCCGTTAATGATACTATTGGTCAAGGGGATAAACAGTATTACCAGCGAAGCCGAAACAGCGTCCTCAAGCTCCGACCAATCTACATTCTTAAGCATGGGAATCAGGTAAATACCCGCGACGATAAGCGCCGGGGCAATCGCCGCCGAGGGGATGATGGCGAAAAGCCCGGAAAACGGGAGGCAGATTAAAAATAAGGCTGCGACAACAAGGGCGGTCAGGCCGGTTCGTCCGCCGGAGGATATACCCGCCACCGATTCGATATATGTCGTAGTCGTAGTTGTGCCTGTAAGCGAGGAAATAATCCCGCTGGTTGAATCTACAACCAAGGTTTTATCCAGCCTGGATGTAATGCCCTTTGTATTGGCAAACCGGTCGTAATCCTCCTCGTCAAAAATGGGATGCTCCTCCAGGCTGATTCCAATAATTGTGCTTACGGAATCAACAACGCATGTCAGTGTTACAATCGCGATCATTAAGATGCTCGTCAGGATCTTTGAGGGGCTTTCAAATAAGGACAGCAGCCCCGGATTTCCAAAAAAGGAAAAAGCGACGTCCTTTATACTAAACAGGGGTGATAGGTCAAATGGCGTTATCTCGCTGATATTCGTGACATTAAGCGGTACACCCACAAATGTGGCGACCAGAATCCCCATCAGCAGGGCGCTGTAGCTTTCACCGGTCTTTTTTTCCAGGGTCATTAAAAATATGATAACCAAGAGCCCGATCACCGCAATGAGCTGCGTTTGTGAAAAGACGCCGACGAGGCTCGGCACAGCTGAAGAATTCCCGATTATCATGCCCGAGTTCAGCCAGGTATATTGTCCGTTATTTATAATAAAAGACAAAAGGCCCGCGTTCTTGATTCCTATATAGGAAATAAAAAGGCCAATTCCGGAGGCGGTCGCGTATTTAAAGCTTTTGGGGATAGCGTTTACAAAAGGCCGCCTGAATCCCGTAATGTTTAAAACAAAATGAATGACGCCTGAAAGGAATACGATTGCCATCGCTTCCCTCCAGTGATAATTAAGGCCCAGGCATATCGTATAAGTGACAAAGGAATTTGTTCCCATGCCGGGAGCCATGGCATAGGGTACGTTTGCGACCAGGGCCATTAACAAAGTGCCGATTACCGTGGCAATAACTGTCGCGGCAAAGGCGCCCTCGTAGGGCATGCCGGTTTCGGCCATAATGGCCGGATTGACGAATATAATATAGGACATCGTAAAAAAGGTGGTAACTCCGGCCAATAATTCATTGTAAAAGGAGGTATGATATTTTTCTAACTCAAATTTTTTAGATAAGCCCATATCTTTTCCTCCCGCTATTTCCCACGCTTACCTCTGTTTCCGGGAAACGCTTTCAAATGCCTTTTCATATGCAAGGAAAACATTTACTAAATTTGGATCAAAATGTGTTCCGCTGTCGTTTCGGATGATCCTTACCGCTTCCTCATGGGAGAATGCCGGTTTGTATGGGCGCTCATTGGTAAGTGCGTCATACACATCGGCTATAGCCATCAGCCGCCCTTGCAGCGGGATGTTTTCACCGCTGAGCCCCAGGGGATAACCGGTGCCGTTCCATTTTTCATGATGGCTGCCCGCCAGTATTTCGGCGTGATGCAAAAATGTTCTTTCCGTCGTGCTCTCTCCTATTTTTTGGATTACCTTCATCCCGAATACCGTATGATTTTTCATTTCGGCGAATTCTTGTTCGGATAACTTTGAGGGCTTTAGCAATATATCATCCTTGATCGCTATCTTCCCCACATCATGAAGCTGGGCCGACTGGATAAAGAAGTCAATGTCCCAGGAAGAAACCTCCTCCCGGTAAACATTTTGCTTGAGGAGGGCGCCAACCAATATTTTCAAATAACTGGTCGTCCTTTCAATATGTCCCCCGGTAATATCGTCCCGGCACTCCACAAGCTCCGCCATTGTCTTTAAAACCGCGTTTTGCAGCTCCTGCACGGTTTTTGTTTTTTCCTTTACCATCAATTGCAGATTATCGTTATAATTTTTCAGCTCGGTTTTTTGTGATTCCACAAGCAAATGCACCTCTATGCGCTTTGCAAGCAGCGGAGGAGAAAACGGTTTCGCTATGTAATCAATCGCGCCCAGGGACAGGCCCTCCAGCTCACTGCCCGGGTCGCCCTTCGCCGTTAAGAAAATTACGGGAATGCTTGCCGTCGATTCCTTGCTTTTTATTCTGTTAATGACTTCATAACCATTCATTTCAGGCATTTCAATGTCCAACAATATCAGATCCGGGATTGTTTTTTCCAGGATTCTAAGCAGCTTTTCACCTGACGGGACGGTGAATACATCATATTTTTCTGAAAGTATATTTTTCCCGATCGTAAGATTCGTAATATTATCATCAACCAATATGATTTTTTTGCGATTGCTTTCCATCACGCCACCCCTGTATGCAGTAAACTTAATACGAAATGTCATATAACCGATACGCTTGATATAATTCCTGTTTTCATGTATTATCAAAAAGCAGCGGAATTGTCCGGATTATTGGGGAATATACCCCCTTTCCGTATAATTTTCAAGTATCTGATGACGACAAAAACCCCCAAACGACTGGGGGCTTTAAGAAAACAAGTACAATAGAGCAAACCCACACAGACCAGTTGGTTGCTGACGGGCAGTGGCACATTATTTTACTATAAGCTTACGCTAATTATAACAGTTGGCGAATTGCTTGTCAAACGATTTCACCATTAATTTCAGCAATCTGCATAGTAGAAAGGATTGGGGAACAGGGAAATGAGGCATATCTTATACATGGAGATCGCACATCATTTGCTGCTGGATAAGAAGCCGTCCGATTACCTGGGCGGAATACTAAGCCTTCCGGAGCTAAGCAGCTATCCGCTTGAGCTGTTGGGCCGGTTAAAGGATACAAAGCAATCCCCCCAATATCATCCGGAAGGCAGCGTTTGGAACCATACGTTAATGGTCGTGGACGAGGCCGCAAGGGTAAAAAACAGGAGCTCTTATCCGGACGCGTTTATGTGGGCGGCGTTACTTCATGATATCGGCAAGCCCTCCACAACAAGGATCAGGAAAGGCAAGATTACTTCTTACAATCATGACAAGGAGGGGGCGCGCCTCGCGGAGCTGTTCCTCACTGAATTTACACAAGACAACGCACTGATAAGCCATGTATGCATGCTGATCCGGTACCACATGCAGATTCTCTTTGTTGTAAAGGATTTGCCGTTTGCGGATTTAGAGGGGATAAAAAAAGACGGGGATATCAATGATATCGCCCTGCTGGGACTATGCGACAGGCTTGGCCGGCTGGGCGTCGACAGAAAACAGGAAAAAAACAATATCCGGCTTTTTATCGAAAAATGCGCGCCTAATTCATGATTAACCCAAAGTGAATACAGTGCTTGCTAAATTGAAGGACGTAGAATATACTGTAATTATTTATAGCGGATTTGAAAAATCTTGAAAGGAAACCGGTTGCTTATTCGTATTCATATATGGATGCATAAAACAAAAGGCGGTGACAATGTGAAAAAAGCGGTTTCTATCTTGACAGTAACGGTATTGATGGCGGGCATGATGAGCGTGACGGCCTCCGCCCATGGCCATGGGAGGGGAAACGCGACCCGGCATGAAGCGGGGTACAGCTCGTGTACTGTGGAGGATGGCGCCCAGTTGGGCCTTCATGAGCACGATGGAGCTTATTACTACTGCGCGAACCATACTTTACACCACGGTGTTGAGGGGTACTGCGGCTGGTAATCTGAAGGGATCTTCATGAGAAGCGAAGCGGACATCAGCAAAGCGATCCAAGCATATGCGGATACAATCCGACGGATATGTTTTATGCATCTGAATAACCGAAGCGATGTGGAGGACGTGTTTCAGGAGGTCTTTTTGAAATATGCCCTCCATGACGCGGAATTTGAAAGCCAGGCCCATGAACGGGCGTGGCTGATTCGTGTTGCCATCAATGCCTGCAAGGATGTGCTGAAAAGCTTTTGGCGGAGAAGGGTCTCGTCATTGGAGGAAGCGGATGTAACCAACATCACTGTTCCGGAGGAACACAGGGACGTATTGGACGCCGTGCTGCGTTTGAAGCCCCAAAAATACCGGAATGTTATCTACCTGCATTATTACGAGGGCTACAAAGCGGCGGAAATAGCCGAAATTTTGCGGCAAGAGGAAAACACCATTTATACATGGCTTTATCGGGCCAGAAAGCAAATGATATCCCTATTGGGGGGGTGGGCTGATTGAAAAACAGAATACGAGCCGCGTTTTCGGAAATCCACGCGGACGACGCCCTTATAGATCATACGACCGCGTACCTGCGCGGAGAATTGAAAGACCGGCGGCGCAAGGGCGTCCGCCTGCATCTTCCCGGACGGGTGGGGGCTATTGCGGCCGCGGCCGTGCTGACCGTTGGAATCCTGGCCTATAGCCTGTATTTCAACCCGGTCGCATATGTGAGTATTGACGTAAATCCATCCTTGGAATTGGGGCTCAACCGTTTTGACAAGGTAATAAGCGCCGGTACCTTTAACGGGGACGGAGACCGAATCTTAAGCGGCGTTAACCTGGAAGGGAAAACCTATAATGAGGCCGCCCGGGTAATTCTGTCCGTTATTGAAGCAAATGGATATCTCCGGGAGGACGCCCTTGTATTGGTGACGGTAAAGGCCGAAAGCAGCGAGAAGGAGCAAATATTGTGCAGTACCCTGCAACATTTCATAAACGAACAGGTGCTGTCCGCCCAGGCGTCGGCAGTGGTCGAGGTATTCCCGGTGACGGCGGAGGTTTGGGACAGCGCCCACGGCTGCAACATAAGCCCGGCTAAATACCTGGCAATACAGACGCTGATGGAGGTGGATGAAAACGCCACGATTCAGGATTATGCCGGCTCCACCATCCGCCAGATCAGGCAGCGCACACAGGAATGCCACGATGCGCACAACGCCGTGATAGAAAACGGTGATTCCGGATACGGCCAACAGGGCGGCCATGGACATGGACACGGCAAGGCCCACGGCAATATGGGGGGTTCCTGATTAGGCGCTCATTGTTTTACCCGGGCGGCGGTATTTTTTCACTGAAGCTCCCCCAGCGCCGCCCGGTACAGCTCCCCCTTCTTGTAACCGGTTTCCCGGGCCACCTCCCTGGCGGCCTGGGAGATTCCTGTGCCTTGGCCGGTGAGGGCCTGAACCATACCCACCGCCTGGTGAAAATCCACGGCGCTTTCCGCTTTAGGCGGTGCTCCCTCCACAACCAGGACAAACTCCCCCCGGGGCTGGACGGTTCCCTTTTCATAATAGGCGGCGGCCTCCCCCAGGGTGGTGCGGATTACCTCCTCGTGGAGCTTGGTCAGCTCCCGGGCCAGTGTAATCCTCCGGTCCCCCAGCACTGCATTCATATCCCGGAGGGTGGCCAAAAGCTTGTGGGGAGCCTCGTAAAACACCATGGTCCGCTCCTCGTCCCTCAACATCTCCAGATGGGCGAACCGGCTGGATTTCCGGACGCTGAGAAAGCCCTCGAAGCAAAACCGGCCTGTGGCAAGTCCGGAAACCGCCACCGCGGCCACCACCGCCGAAGGGCCGGGAACCACCACTGTCTCAATGCCCTGCCCGGCGCACAGGCGCACCAGCTGCTCCCCCGGATCGGAGATACAGGGCATCCCCGCGTCGGTAATGACGGCGCAGCTCTCTCCGGCCAGCAGGCGGCTTACAATCCTGTCCCCCATCTCCCGCTGGTTGTGTTCGTGGTAGCTGAGCATGGATTTTTGGATTCCGTAGTGGTTGAGAAGCTTGATGCTGACCCGGGTGTCCTCCGCCGCGATAAAATCCACCGCCTCCAGGGTGGCAACGCCCCTGGGGGACATGTCTCCCAGGTTGCCAATGGGAGTTCCCACCAAATAGAGCTTGGACATTCCGCTCACACCTTCCCGTAATTTGCGTAGATCCGCTGCATCTCCGCCGAAATGCCGCCGTTTTCCCGGAGGATCAAGGGGGGATCTATGGTTAAAAAGGGCTTCGCACCCCGTTTTCCCTCCACCAGAAACAGCCAAGGGGCGCTGTCCGCGCGCTGCTGCACAAAACGGACGCGCTTGGGCTCTATCTTGTTTGCCCGCATAGCGCCCAGCACATCCACCAGCCGCTCGGGAAGCTGGCAAAGGCAGAAGCGCCCGCCGAAGCGAAGCAGCCGCGCCGCGCAGGCGCACACCTCATCCAGGGTGCACAGGGTTTCGTGGCGGGCGATGCGCACCCCCTCCTCCGCGCTGAGGAGGCCGGTGCCCTGGGCCTTGTAGGGGGGATTGCAGGTGACCAGATCCACTGTGGGGTAGCCGGGCAGAGCCGTAAGCCCGCAGAGGTCCGCGTGGAGGGGAACCAGCCCCTCCCCAAGCCCCGACCATTCCACCGACAGCTTCATCTGGGCCACCGCCTGCTCCTGTACATCCACGGCAAAGGCCTTCCCAGGGGCGCGCTCCCGATCCCGGAACCAAAGCAGCGGAACGATGCCGCAGCCGCTGCACAGATCACAGGCCACGTCTTTCTTGCGGGGGGCGGCGAAGTCGGACAGCAAAAAGCTGTCGATACCAAACGTATGCAGGCCGGTGACGCAGATGCTTACATCACCACCCACCCTTTCCGTATTGTATATAAAGTCCAATGGCATTCCTTCCCCTGCGCTTAGTCTCCTGACATTTTACATTATTATTGGCCGGAATGCAAATAACTGTATAAGCTCCGGCCTTTCGGGACTGTACAGCCTCCCCGAATAGTGTTATAATGGGAAAACAGCAGCGTAATAATAACGCCTTTTGGAATATACGCACGACATGGGCACGTCAAAATTAGCAAGGAAGTGATACCATGACCTCCCGCAAATCCCTGCTGCTTATTTTCAACCCCATAGCCGGCAGGGGAGAATTCTCCCAAATGCTCTTTGCCGTTGTAGATAAGTTCACGAAAAATGGTTTCGAGGTGACCCTGCATCCCACTCAGAACAAACGGGACGCTTATGACGTCGTTTTAGCCCGCGCGCCCTATTTCGACTATCTTGTGTGCTCGGGAGGGGACGGCACATTTAACGAGGTGGCGGATGCCTTGATGCTGCTTCCCGACAAGCCGGTTCTGGGATATATCCCCTCGGGAACCACCAATGACTTCGCAAGCTCCCTGGGCCTGCCGGGAGATATTCTTCTGGCGGCGGACGCCATCTGCCATGGCCGGCCGCAAAGCATAGACATCGGCCAATTTCAGCAGGAGTATTTCTCCTACGTTGCCGCCTTCGGCCTTTTCACCGACGTGTCTTACGGCACCCCCCAGAACATGAAGAATATGCTCGGGCATGCCGCCTATGTGCTGGAGGGTGTGAAGCGGCTTGCAAACATCAAGCACCACCGCTGCCATATTGTATGCGACGGCGAGGAGCTGAATGGCGATTTTATATTCGGCATGGTTTCCAACTCCATGTCCATCGGCGGCTTTACCCTGTCGCTGGGCGACAATATCGCGCCTGACGACGGTGTTTTTGAGGTTATTCTCCTGCGCAGGATGACCAATGTCGCCCAGCTGGCCCAGGTAATCCCCGCTTTACTGGGGGCCGGATCCTCCAGCGACCGGCTGGTGGTGCGCACCGCCAGCAAAATATCCCTCTCCTGCGACAAGCCCCTGAACTGGACTTTGGACGGGGAGTTCGGCGGAAGCCACAAGGCTGTGGAAATTCTGGTGCACAAGCAGGTTATCCGCATCCTGACCCCCGCGGTTCAGCCGGAACCTTCGGAGGATTAAATGCCACACCACATAAAAGGATAGCCGGGTTCATCCCCCGGCTATCCTTTTCTCCGTTTACATCATGTCAATCCAGATACTCCATCCAAGCACAGCCAACACCAGCTGCACCACAATCAGGGCAGTGGCCCCGCCCTTTCCAAACATGCCCTGGGGCGTCCCGGCGGAATCGTTTCCCAGAAGCTTATTCCGGCGGTACAGCGCCCGCACGGTAAGAGGTATGGTGACAAAGGAAACCAGGAACGCAAGGCACCCCAGAATCATAAGCAGATTGGCAAGGCCGGAGGGGATATAGTAGTACAACCAGTCCTCCACTACCGGATAAGCCGCCGCCATATAGAGATGGACGCCGGTCATAACAACCACCATCCGATCCAATTCGTGGAAGGGAGGGATAAACAGCGCCTGCCAACTCGCCTTCAGACCGCTCCGGAATCCCAGGGGCTGGGCCGGGGGCGGGGTTGGGGGAGTCCCCTCCCCTTCCGTGGGGATCGCCACTGTGGCCGTGCCGCCCGCAGGCACGCCGACCGCCAGAACCGGCTTTTCCGCCTTGGGGTGGAGGCGGCGGTACCGCCGCGCCAGCAAAACCAGCGCCGCCCCAACCAGCAGGAAGCCGAGGATATACACTATATTCACCATTACCCAAACGAAGCGATCCACCCAGTAGGTGCTGATATCCTCCAGCGTCCGCATAAAACCGGCAGAAATGCGCTGGGTCACGGTGGGATTGGGGATATCCGGCTCCGGCTTCTCGGTGTAGACAATCACCTCGTTCAGCGTGAGGTTAACCGTGGCGTAGTTCACCTGGTTGTCCATCACCCGGAGCTGGCTTTCGTACCTCTCCAGCTCGTAACGCACGTTGG
>Ga0153947_1000011_pt1 | contig 84207 bp, 89 predicted proteins | sample TSNJ031MetaG_FD_104697 | JGI IMG/M metagenome (GOLD analysis project Ga0153947, IMG submission 104697) | Attine ant fungus gardens microbial communities from New Jersey, USA - TSNJ031 MetaG | ecosystem: Host-associated > Fungi > Mycelium > Unclassified | place: USA: New Jersey, Wharton State... | reverse complement strand
ACTGGGTAAAGGGTCATGATGGACATGCCCAGAACGAAAGATGTGATCAGCTGGCGACCACGGCTGCCGATGGTGAGAGCTTAATTGTTGATGAAGGTGTGGAAGGAACGTAGACAATCAGAATATGATGTGATAATATGATAGAGTATTTAAGTAAGACAGGCGATCGCAGCTGCAAGTGCCGAAAGGCCGCAGGTGAGGAAAGTCCGGGCTTCACAGGGCAGGATGCCGGATAACGTCCGGTGGAGGCGACTCCAAGGCCAGTGCAACAGAAATATACCGCCCGAGCAGAGTACTTTACGAGGTTCTTCCGAGTTTAGTGCGAGCCGTATCCGGACACTTAGCGAGATCCTTCCGAGCTTAGTGTAGCGGATATTTCTTTAGACTGCCCGGGTAAGGGTGGAAAGGCAGTGTAAGAGACTACCGCCTCTCTGGTAACAGCGAGGGCACATGTAAACCCCATCCGAAGCAAAACCGAATGAGAGCAATGCGGCGGCCCGCCGCGCTTTAGGTAGGTTGCTTGAACCTATTGGTGACAATAGGTCTAGATAGATGATCGTCCGACGACATAACCCGGCTTATCGTCTTGCTTAAATACATACATGGAAACGGAGGTATAGACATGATTTTCTATTTTTCAGCAACCGGAAACAGTAAATATGTTGCCGACAAGATCGCGAGAAATGAGCGGGAACGTGTAATTTCGATCCCGGAAGCGATTGCGGAGAAATCTTATGTTTATACTTTAGGTGAATATGAAAAGGTAGGTTTTATTACACCAACATATTTTTACGGGCTGCCGACCATTATCTCATATTTTATTGAACGGCTGGAACTCGGCAATATCAAGGGCAACTATTTTTACCATGTGCTGACCTGCGGTTCTAAGACCGGAGAGGCCAGTGAAAGCCTGAATAAAGCGCTGCAGAAAAAGGGCTGCACACTATCTGCCCGCTACGGTGTAAGAATGGTGAAAACCTATATTCCGATGTTTAAGATACCAAATGATATGAAGATCAGACACTTTCTGGATGAATCAGAAGATCAGATCAATATCATCTGCAAAGCAATTCATAATTGTGCCTATGGAGACCAGAATACCGTTAAAGGAATGTTTTCAAAGCGTAAGAGCGATCTGGTATATCCGCTGTATGTTTATGGCCGCAAAACAAAAAAATTTAAAGTCAATAACAATTGTATTAAATGTGGTCTATGCGAAAGGATCTGTCCCTGTCAGGCAATTGAAGTGACCGAGTCGGGACCGGTCTGGAAACAAAAGCGATGTGTACAGTGTCTGGCATGTCTGCACCGGTGCCCGACGCAGGCCATACGATACAAAAAGCTGTCGGAAAACCGGGGGCGGTACAAGAATCCTTATATCGAACTGGAAACGATAGAAACCTAATTATCAGGAGAAAATATGAGAAGAAAAGAATTGGAAATAAATGATACTTCAAAAATACAGGAGATTTTGGATCAATGTGATGTCTGCCGGATCGGTATGCTGGATGGAGACCGGCCTTATGTGGTGCCGATGTCTTTTGGCTATCACTATAATAATGGTATTTTTGAATTCTATTTTCATGGTAATAATGCGGGTAAGAAGGTTGAACTGCTAAAGCAGAGTAATACCGTGTGTCTGGAATTCGATACTAACTGTGAACTAGTCAGTGGGGAAAATGCATGCAGCTATAGCACCTTTTATCAAAGCGTTATCGCTTATGGGAAACCGGTTTTTTTTGCCGACGGGGAAAAAGCGGAAGGGCTTAACATTTTAATGTCGCAGTACTCCAAACGGACCGATTTTACATATCCGGAGAAAATGCTGCAGAGTATGGCAGTGTATAAAGTGGTAGTGGATGAGATTACGGCGAAAGAGCATAAAAAGCCTTCGGCAATATAATAATGGAATAAATTGGAAGAAAGCAGCAGAAGCTTTCTTCTATTTTTTTGTTTCTCTCTGTGCATACTGAAAAGTAGAAAGCAAAGAGAGGACGATAACATGCGGAAAAATTGGCTCTATCTGCTAATGATGATATTGATGCTGGCGGGAGTCGGTTATATTGGTCAACCGGACCAGGAAATAGAATCAGAAGTGGAGCCGGAAGTGACAGCCGTAGACAAATTAGATGTACAGGCCGAACTTACCAATCATCCGGCCCAGTTTACCACCGTTGAAGAAGCACAAAAACAGGTGGAGTTTAAAATAATCATTCCAGAGTATCTGACTCAGGAATATATACCAGGGAAAATACTGATCGTTGATGAAAATATTGTAGAAATCTACTTTTACGGCAGTGAAGATCAAGTCGTCTACCGAACTGGCCAGGGATTAGGAAATATCAGCGGCGATTACACTTTTTATGATAATGAAGAGAGCATCGAATGTGAAGAAGTAACGGTTACTGCAAAAGGAGACAGCAGCCGCTTTTCACTGGTCTACTTCACACAGGACGATCTAAAATATTCAATATCATTTCAAAAAGCGGTTACAAAACAAAAAATTATCAACATTGTTGACAGCCTGCCGTTTTACTAAAGATGAACTGGCAGTACACTAGTATAATCTGCCAGGAACAGCCACTGTGTGCAGCGAGGTCCCGGTAGTTATTATTTCCCTTCATATTTTTCTTCACAGTATTTGCAGCGGTATTCTTCTTTTTCCTGATTGGTCAGCACAAAAACATGACTTAATTCCTGCTCGATTGAAGTGATACAGCGAGGATTCTTGCACTTGATCACATTGGTGATCTGATTTGGCAGCCGCAGCCGCTTTTTTTCGACAATCTGCTCATCCTGAATAATATTAATGCTAATATTATGATCAATGAATCCGAGGATATCCAGATCAATGACATCAAGCGGACACTCAATCTTGATGATATCTTTTTTGCCCATTGCATTGCTGCGGGCATTTTTGATGATTGCAACACAGCAGTCAAGTTTATCCAGATTAAGATATTTATATATTTCCATACTCTTTCCAGCCTGTATATGATCCAGTACAAAACCTTCCGAAATCCTGCTTACGTTTAATGAATGTTTTACCATTTTAAGCTCCTTTCTTGCTAATCCACCTGAATATTGAGCAGTGTGAGAATCAGGGCCATCCGAACATATACACCGTATTGGACCTGCCTGAAATATGCGGCCCGCGGGTCAGAATCAACCTCTACGGAAATCTCATTCACACGCGGCAGAGGGTGGAGCACCAGCATGTTGTCTGCGGCCAATTTCATTTTCTTTTTATCCAGAATGTAGAAATCTTTCATCCGGACATAGTCATCTTCATTAAAGAAGCGTTCCTTTTGGACGCGGGTCATATATAAGATATCCAGTTCCGGCAAAGCTTCTTCTAAGCGGACAACTTCCTGATAAGGAATGTTTTTCTGCTTCAGCACATCGTCCCGGATATATCCCGGCAGTCTCAGTTCCTCCGGTGAGATCAGAATAAACTTTATGCCCGTGTAGCGTACCAGGGCATGGATTAAGGAATGGACAGTACGGCCGAATTTTAAATCACCGCAGAGTCCGATGGTAATATTTTTGAGGCGCCCTTTCAGCGAACGGATGGTAAGCAGATCGGTCAATGTCTGGGTGGGATGTTGGTGGCCGCCGTCACCGGCATTGATAAGAGGAATGCTGGAATACTGACAAGCGACCATCGGCGCCCCTTCTTTTGGGTGGCGCATGGCACAGATATCAGCGTAGCAGGAAATGGTACGAATTGTATCGGCGACACTTTCGCCTTTTGAAGCGGAGCTGGAATCAGCGGATGAGAATCCCATGATACCACCGCCCAGATTCATCATTGCAGCTTCGTGACTCAAACGGGTGCGGGTACTTGGCTCATAGAAGAGGGTGGCGAGTTTTTTACCCTCGCAGGCACGTGCGTACTTTTGCGGATTAGCTTTAATATCACCCGCCAGATCAAGCAGCTTGTCCAGTTCTTCAACCGAAAAATCCAATGGATTCATTAAATGTCTCATAAAACCTCCTTTTGGCTCACAAAAAAAGCAGATGCAACTGTATATGAATTCATATAAAGCTTGTACATCTCCTTTCAGTTAAAAATTCTTCTTATAATAATATAATAAATAGAATGGTTTTGCAATAGGAATTTAAATGTATTATAATACATTCAGAAATAAGGGAATGGAGATATGATTATGAGAATACAGGAATTGCTGCTGTATAGAGATATGGAACATGACAGCGTGTTAAAGGATATGACATTTTTACTGGCCAATAGCCGCAGCAATTATTACAACAAAGAAGATCTCAGAAGTCTTCTTTTTGATTGCCTGAACCGTTTGCTGGAACTGGCATCCAAATTTGGCCTTGAAGGAAAGCTATGGCATGTTTATCTTACTTTTCTGCTGGTGAACAGCGAAAATGCTTATAGCACCGCATGCGAGATCGGAGGATCTGCAGAAGGCACCCTCAGCCTGGCGGCGGCCCGTGATTTTGCTGTTTTCAAAGAATTGTTTGACAGTGATCTGGAAGTTCTGGGCTGCGATCTCGAGACCGATTGCATGGAATTGCTGCTGGATTATCAGGGTACCGGAGAGTCGGGGAAATTATTTGACCGGCGGATCCGCAGCCGTATTTGTGAACTGGCTGTTAAACTGGCACAGGCTGAGGATCAAAACATTTTTCAGGAGATCGTGACCGAATTTTACCGGGAATATGGTGTTGGCAAGTTTGGCCTGCATAAAGCTTTTCGGCTGAAAGCAGATGGGACGGAAGGAAAGATTGTTCCGATTACGAATATTGCCCATGTCCATCTGGATGATCTGGTCGGTTATGAAATACCGAAGCAGAAGCTGATCGACAATACCGAAGCCTTTATAAAGGGAAAACGGGCCAATAACTGCCTGCTGTTCGGTGATGCCGGGACAGGGAAATCGACCTGTGTCAAGGCGATCCTGAACCGGTATTATGATCAGGGACTGCGGATGATAGAGATATATAAGCATCAATTTCGTGATCTGAACCGGGTGATCGCAGAGATTAAAGAGCGGAATTATAAATTTATTATTTGTATGGATGATCTATCTTTTGAAGAGTTTGAAACCGAATATAAATATTTGAAGGCTATCATTGAAGGGGGATTGGAGGAGAAGCCGGATAATGTGCTGATCTATGCTACTTCTAATCGGCGGCATCTGGTACGGGAAGAGTCCGGTGATAAAGAAGGAAGGCGTGAAGATATGCATGCGTCGGACACGGTACAGGAGAAATTATCGCTGGTGGCGCGGTTCGGAGTATCTATTTTCTTTATCGGACCGGGGCCAAAAGAGTTCCGTGAGATCGTTCTGGTACTGGCTAAGCGAAACCATATTGAAATGGATGAAAAGGAATTGCTGCTGGCAGCTAATAAATGGGAACTCAATCATGGCGGCCGTTCCGGCCGGACCGCTCAGCAGTTTATTGATTATCTGCTGGGGAAAATGTAAAGACTTGACAAAGGACGGTACAGAAGATGAGAATTTTAGAACTCTTTCTAATTGCGGTGGGATTATCAATGGATGCATTCGCAGTCTCTGTTTGCAAGGGGCTCGCCTTAGGAAAGTTTAACTGGCGTAAGGCGGGCGTAGTGGGAGTGTATTTTGGTGTTTTTCAGGGCTTGATGCCGTTGCTCGGCTATTTTCTGGGAGTGCAGTTCCAGGATTTCATTACTTCGATTGATCATTGGATCGCGTTTGTCTTACTCGGTATCATTGGGGTCAACATGATCCGGGAAGCAAGACGGCCAGATGACTGTGAGGAGGGGTCGAATGTGTCACTGGATGCCGGGACTATGCTCAGTCTGGCGGTTGCAACCAGTATTGATGCACTGGCGGTTGGCATCACCTTTGCTTTTTTACAGGTGTCAATTGTTCCGGCAGTTAGTTTTATAGCTGGGACTACTTTTATTATTGCCATCATTGGAGTAAAGATCGGCAGTGTCTTTGGTGTTAAATATAAGGCCCGGGCAGAGCTGGCAGGCGGTATAATTCTGATCCTGATGGGATGCAAAATTTTGCTGGAGCATTTAGGTTTTGTGAGTTAAATGAATGATCAGAGGAAAACAGGATGTGTTAAACTTATAGTTTACTGCATCTTATTTTAATGTTAAAATGGGATCTGAGGTGAACGAATATCATGAAATGGAATCGATATAGACTGAAAACAACGACTGAGGCAGAAGATATCATCATCAGTATGCTGGCTGATCTGGGTGTAGAGGGAGTCGAGATTGAAGACAATGTTCCCCTGACCCGGCAGGAGAAGGAGCAGATGTTTGTGGACATCCTGCCGGATATGGCAAATGACGTTGGAGAGGCTTATCTTAATTTTTATTTGGCCGGGGAAGAGGCTGGATTACTTGCTGATATCAGACATGAGCTGGATGAAATGAGTGCTTATGCCAATGTAGGTGAATGCTCCATCGAAGTATCCGAGACCGAGGATGTGGACTGGGTCAACAACTGGAAGGAGTATTTTCATCAATTTTATGTGGATGATGTACTCATTACACCGTCATGGGAGGAAGTAAAGACGGAAGATGCGGATAAAATGATTATCCATATTGATCCGGGGACAGCATTTGGGACCGGGATGCACGAAACTACCCAGCTCTGTATCCGTCAGATCCGTAAGTATGCAACACCGGATACAGAGATGCTGGATGTCGGGTGCGGAAGCGGGATATTAAGTATGATCGGTCTTAAATTCGGTGCCAGGCATGCGGTCGGGATCGATCTGGACCCATGCGCCATCAGTGCGACCCATGAAAATATGGGTCGGAACGGAATTACAAAAGAACGGTATGACGTAATGATCGGCAATATTATTGATGACAGAGCAATTCAGGATCAGGTTGGCTATGAGCAATATGATCTGGTCGCGGCTAATATTCTGGCCGAGGTGCTGGTGCCTCTGACGCCGGTAGTGATAAAGCATATGAAACCAGGCGGTATTTATATTACCAGCGGCATTATAGCCGAAAAAGAAGCAGTAGTAAGGGCAGCCATGGAAGAAGCGGGCCTTAAGATACTTGATGTGACTTATCAGGGGGAATGGGTGTCGGTGACAGCTAGTACAGCAATATTTACGTAACGCTGTACTAAAAAGAGTAAGCAGGAGAAGTAATATGCACCATTTTTTTGTATTGCCGGGGCAGATCCGGTCAGGTGAAGTCTATATGGAAGGATCGGATGTCAGGCATATGAGCAGCGTTCTGCGGATGAAGCCTGGTGAACAGGTGACTATCAGTGACCAGTCCGGCAAACGGTATTACTGCCGGCTGGACCGTTACGAAGAAAAAGAGGCGGTGCTGTCGGTGGAGCAAAAAGTAGTCGAGGACAGGGAACTTGAGTCCCGTTTGTATCTGTTCCAGAGCCTGGCCAAAGGCGAAAAAATGGAATGGATCATCCAGAAAGCGGTAGAGCTGGGGGTATACGAAGTTATCCCGGTCGAAACTGAGCGGAGCATTGTCAGACTGGATGCTAGAAAGGCAGCAAAAAGGATTGAACGCTGGCAGGTGATAGCCGAAGGCGCAGCCAAGCAGTCGGGCCGGGGAATCATCCCGAAAGTTCATGCTGTCCTGACTTATGAACAGGCACTGGCATATGCGGATGAACTGGATGTCTCGCTGATTCCATATGAAATTGCAGAGAATATGATCGAAACCCGACAGATAATCGGCGCGATCGCTCCAGGTTGTTCGGTTGGAGTGTTTATCGGTCCGGAAGGGGGATTTGCCGAAGGGGAGATCGAACTGGCGGTAAAGCACCGGATTTGGCCGATTACCCTGGGGAAGCGGATCTTGCGGACAGAAACGGCAGGGATTGCAGTCTTATCAATATTAATGTATCATTTGGAATAATAAAAACATATTTTAATAATGAGAATGATACGTGACAATGTACTACATTGTCACGGAAGGGTAATATAGGAGAATTACAATGGAAGTATATTTAGACAATTCGGCAACGACCAGAGCATACGACAGCGTTCGGGAAATTGTTGGCAGGGTCATGGGCGAAGATTATGGAAACCCGTCTTCGCTACACCGAAAAGGGGTGGAAGCGGAGCAATATATAAAGAAGGCCACGGAAATTATAGCCAAGTCACTGAAAGTGCAGGAGAAGGAGATCTTTTATACCTCAGGCGGCACTGAAAGTGATAATCTGGCATTGATCGGCACCGCCCGGGCTAATCGCCGGGCCGGCCGCCATCTGATCACGACATCGATTGAACATCCGGCGGTCATGAACACTATGCGATACCTGGAGGAAGAAGAGGGCTTCCAGGTAACCTATCTTCCGGTCGACCGCTACGGCAGAGTAAAACTCAGTGCATTGAAAGAAGCGCTCTGCCAGGAGACCATTCTGGTTTCGGTCATGTTTGTCAACAATGAAATGGGGGCCGTGCAGCCAATCGATGAAGCGGCAGCAATAGTAAAGTCATATAACCGGAACATTATCTTTCACGTAGATGCTATACAGGGATTTGGCAAATACAATATTTATCCCAGGAAAATGGACATTGATCTGCTTTCAATCAGCGGGCACAAGATCCATGGCCCGAAAGGGACCGGAGTTATTTATATCAGTGAAAATGTGAAGATCAGACCAATCGTATTCGGTGGTCAGCAGCAGAAAAATATCCGCTCGGGCACAGAGAATGTACCGGGAATCGCCGGCTTAGGCATGGCTGTTCAGGAATGTTATACCGATCTGGACAAAAAAGTGGCTAGGATGCGGGAACTAAAAAATTATTTCATCGAAGGCATCAGTGCCTTGCCGAAAGTGGTCATCCATGGACACATCGATGAAAAGAGCGCTCCTCATATTGTGAGTATGGGCGTCGCCGGCATCCGCAGTGAGGTATTACTGCATGCACTGGAAGAGCAGGGAATTTATGTATCTTCCGGTTCGGCGTGTTCTTCCAATCATCCGGAGGTAAGCGGTGTACTGAAAGGAATCGGCGCCCAGCAGGAGTTTCTGGATGCGACCATTCGGTTCAGTATGTCGGAGTTCACTGTTAAAGAAGAAATTGACTATACACTGGAAGCATTATATAATTGTATACCGATGTTAAGAAAATATACCCGTCATTAGGAGGCAAAAGATGATATTCCAAACATTTTTGATAAAATACGGCGAAATCGGAATCAAAGGCAGGAACCGTTATATCTTTGAGGATGCCCTGGTCAAGCAGATAAAATTTGCTTTGAAGGATACTGATGGAAAGTTTACGGTATATAAATCGCAGGCGCGTGTATACGTCGACTGTGAGGGTGACTATGATTATGATGGAGCTATAGAATGTCTGAAGAGAGTATTCGGTATCGTAGGTATCTGCCCGGTTATCCGGGCAGCAGATACCGGTTTTGAACAGCTGGCTGCCGATGTGGTGGCTTATATGGATGAAGCTTATCCGGACAAGCGGCTGAGTTTTAAGGTGGAAGCCCGCCGGGCGAAGAAAAGCTATCCAAAGACTTCAATGGAGATTAATTGTGATCTGGGTGAAGCAATCCTGAATGCCTTTCCGGAAATAAAGGTCAATGTGCACAAACCGGATGTTATGCTGCATGTTGAAGTACGGGAGGAGATTTATATTTATTCCAAAATCATTCCCGGTCCCGGAGGGATGCCGGTGGGAACAAATGGTAAAGCGATGCTGCTTTTATCCGGCGGGATCGACAGTCCGGTAGCCGGTTATATGATTGCTAAACGGGGAGTAGGACTGGAAGCGACTTATTTTCACGCTCCTCCGTATACCAGTGAACGGGCGAAGCAAAAGGTTATTGATCTGGCCAGGCTGGTTTCCAGGTACGCCGGTCCGATCAAACTGAATATTGTTAATTTTACCGACATCCAGCTCTATATCTATGATCAGTGTCCCCATGATGAACTGACCATTATCATGCGGCGCTATATGATGAAAATTGCGGAGTATTTCGCGGCCGAGAGCGGCTGCCTGGGATTGATTACGGGTGAGAGCATCGGACAGGTTGCCAGTCAGACCATGCAGAGTCTGGCGGCTACCAATGATGTCTGCACAATACCGGTATATCGCCCGCTTATTGGTTTTGATAAACAGGAGATAGTAACGGTAGCCCAACAGATAAATACATTTGAAACTTCGATCCAGCCATTTGAAGACTGCTGCACCATTTTTGTGGCCAAGCATCCGGTGACTAAACCGAATGTGAAAAGGATCCGCAAGTCGGAAGAATATCTTGCAGAAAAGATCGATGAACTATTTGCGGCGGCGGTTGACTCTGTCGAAATTACCCTCGTCAGATAGCTGTGGCTATGCCGGCAACATAAAAACCCCTAAACCGGCAAGGTTCAGGGGTCAACAGCATTAATTAAGATTCAATCGAGTCCTTAGATTATGTAAGGACTCAAAGCATTGATGATCTGATCTGCGTTTTCATCTGCATGAATGTTTAAATCGATAGGCTTTGATAAGTCTAAACTGAAAATTCCCATGATAGATTTAGCATCGATCACGTATCTTCCGGATACCAAATCAAAATCGCAGTCAAATCTGGTGATTTCATTCACAAATGCTTTTACTTTTTCAATTGAATTTAATGATATTTGTACCGTATTCATTGGAAAATTCCTCCTTAACTTTGATATAAGTTTATCTTACGAGTTTAATCAGGAAAAGTCAAGCCGTAATATGAACACTTTTTATGTACTAAACTGTCGGCGATAAAAGAAAGTGAGTAAAATGAAAAAAGTAGCGTTACACAATCTGGGCTGCAAGGTAAATGCATACGAGACCGAAGCGATGCAGGAATTACTGGAGAACAGCGGATATGAGATCGTTCCTTTTAAAGAAGGCGCGGATATATATATAATCAATACCTGTACAGTGACCAATGTCGCCGACCGCAAATCCCGGCAAATGCTGCACCGTGCCAAAAAAATGAATCAAAACGCCATTGTGGTAGCAGCGGGATGTTATGTTCAGGCGGAGAAAAATAAAGGGCCGGATGGACAGATCGATTCTTGTATTGATATTGTTGTCGGGAATAATAAAAAGCAGGACCTGATCCAGATTCTTGCGGATTATGAACAAGAACATGCTGCCGGTATTATCCATGAAAGCTGGATTGATATTAATAGGACCAGGGAATATGAGAATTTGTCATTAAGTAAGACCGGTGAGCATACCAGAGCCTATATAAAAGTCCAGGACGGATGCAACCAGTTTTGTACCTTCTGCATCATTCCTTTTGCCCGCGGGCGGGTAAGGAGCCGGTCTGAGGCAGAGGTTGTACGGGAGGTGGAACAATTAGCAAGAAATGGTTACCAGGAAGTAGTGCTGACAGGTATCCATCTGAGTTCCTATGGCGTCGACTGCGGCGGAGATCTGTTGTCACTGATTCAGGCGGTGGATCAGGTAACGGGGATTAAAAGGATCCGTCTGGGTTCGCTGGAACCGCGGGTGATCGACGAAATATTTGTGAAAGCCATTGCCCGGCTGGATACCTTTTGTCCGCACTTCCACCTGTCGCTCCAGAGCGGGTGTGATCAGACTCTGGAACGGATGAAGCGCCGGTACACAGTGGCTGAATTCCATCAAAAATGCAACCTGCTGAGGAAGTATTTTACCAATCCGGCGCTGACTACTGATGTGATTGTCGGTTTTCCGGGTGAGATTGAAGAGGAATTTGAGGCATCCAGGGCATTTATTGAAGAAATTCGGTTTTATGAGACCCATGTTTTCAAGTATTCAAAACGAAAAGGCACGAAAGCTGCTGAAATGGTGGGACAGATCGATGAAAAGACTAAGATTCGGCGCAGTAATATGTTAATCGAAATAGGAAAAAAGCGGCAAATGGAGTATGAATCTGTACTCATTGGAAAAACTGTAGAGGTTCTGATTGAAGAAAAAATACAAAGTGAAGAAAAAAAAATCTGGGTTGGGCATACTAAAGAGTATGTAAAAGTTGCGGTCGAATCGACTGAAAACCTCAGAAACAAGGTCATAAATGTAGTAATTGAGGACCGTTCACAAATTATCCATTGAATTTTAGGGCAGATTATATTAGAATAGGTTAGTAATGGAGGACGTGAAAGATGAAAAAAGATTTAAGCAATACACAATTTTTTCAGGTAGAAGCTGGTCCGCAGATACAAGCGAAAGATATTATCGAGATTGTTTATAAAGCTTTGCGCGAAAAGGGATATAACCCGGTAAGCCAGATGGTCGGGTATATTATGTCGGGAGATCCGACCTATATTACCAGCCATAATGGAGCGCGTAGCCTGGTTATGAAAGTGGAACGGGACGAGCTTGTTGAGGCGATGCTGGAATCTTATATTGAACATCACTTTGAGGAATAATCATCATGAGAATATTAGGACTTGACTTTGGTTCTAAGACGGTGGGCGTCGCAGTCAGTGACCCACTTGGTCTTACTGCCCAGGGGGTAGAGACCATTCACCGGAAGGCTGAGAATAAATTACGTCAGACCCTGGCGCGGATCGAGAGTCTGGCCAAAGAGTACGGGGCGGAAAAAATCGTTTTGGGCTTACCGAAGCATATGAACAATGATATCGGCGAACGGGCGCAGAAAGCTTTGGATTTTAAGGAAATGCTGGAGCGTCGTACCGGTCTGGAAATAATTATGTGGGATGAACGTTTAACTACCATAGAAGCGGAAAGAATATTAATTGAGAGCAATGTAAGACGCGAAGAGAGAAAACAGTATATAGATAAGATTGCGGCTGTTTTTATACTGCAGGGATATTTGAATTCCATCTATGAAAAAAAAGCCTGATTATGAGGTGATTAAATTTTGGAAAAAATAATATTTGATCTGGAAGGGACACAGGAGACGGCAGAATTTTTTGTGCTGGAACAGACTAAAATGGCAGGGGTTAATTATATTTTAGTGACCGATTCTGCTGAAGGCGAGGCCGAATGCCTGATACTGAAGGATATGAGCAGCACTGAAGATACCGAGAGCGTTTATGAAATCGTCGAAGACGAGGCTGAACTGCTGGCAGTATCCAGAGTGTTTGAAGAACTATTGGAAGATATTGAAATTGAAATGTAAAGTCTTAAGACTATATATATACATTTATTGCGTGTGAGGTGTGCGATGTCGGACAGCCAGGAGAAATTCAAAACATTGCTAAGAGAAAAAGGCATGAAAGTAACCAGGCAGAGGTTGCTTGTGCTGGAGGTTCTGGCGAACAACCGCAATACTCATATGGCAGTGGAAGATATTTATGATCAGGTACGGGAAGCCTATCCCGAAGTGGGACTGGCAACGGTATATCGGACGGTGCAATTGTTACTAGAAATGCAATTGGTGGATCGCATTCATCTGGATGACGGGTGTGTACGTTATGAGATCGGGCATTTATTTGACGGTGAAATGAAACACAACCATCATCATTTGATATGCAAAAAATGCGGCAGGATATTAGCCTTTGAAGATGATCTTCTGGAAGAGTTAGAAGATCAGATTGAAAAGAAAATGGGCTTTTGCATCATTGACCACGAGTTAAAGTTCTATGGACAATGCAAAAAGTGTTTGGAAGAAAAATAGTGGACGGAAGACAGTTACATAAAAAAAGATATGGAGGTAATGATTTGAAGAAACAAAATAACTCAAAATTGCGCATCATTCCGCTTGGTGGTTTAGAACAGATCGGAATGAATATTACTGCCTTTGAATATGAGGACAGTATTATTGTGGTGGACTGTGGTCTGGCATTCCCGGAGGATGATATGCTGGGGATTGATCTGGTAATACCGGACATCACTTATTTAAAAGACAATGTAGAAAAGGTAAAAGGCTTTGTGATCACCCATGGACATGAGGATCATATCGGTGCTCTGGCATATGTCTTAAAAGAATTAAATCTGCCGGTATATGCTACCAAGCTGACGATGGGGATTATTGAAAACAAACTGAAAGAACATAATCTGCTTCGTTCCACCAGACGAAAGGTGGTTAAGCACGGACAGTCGATCAATCTGGGTAAGTTCCGGATTGAATTTGTCAAAACAAATCACAGTATTCAGGATGCATCAGCACTGGCGATTTATTCACCGGCTGGTATCGTCGTGCATACCGGAGATTTTAAAGTAGATTATACACCAGTGTTTGGAGATGCCATCGATTTGCAGCGGCTTGCTGAAATCGGCAAAAAAGGCGTTCTGGCACTAATGTCAGACAGTACCAATGCAGAAAGGCCAGGATTCACTCAGTCGGAACGGACAGTGGGAACGACGTTTGATCATATATTTTCTGAACATCGTAATTCCCGGATTCTTGTGGCAACCTTTGCTTCCAATGTAGATCGGGTACAGCAGATCATTAATACGTCGTATAAATATGGCCGTAAAGTAGTGGTTGAAGGACGAAGTATGGTAAATATCATATCCACGGCTTCTGAACTGGGGTATCTGGACATACCGGAGAATACTCTGATTGAAATAGACCAACTGAAGAATTTCCCGCCGGAGAAAACCGTGCTGATCACAACTGGAAGTCAGGGCGAATCGATGGCGGCATTATCCAGAATGGCCGCGGATATTCACCGAAAAGTAACTATTCAGCCAGGTGATACAGTTATTTTTAGTTCCAATCCGATTCCGGGCAATGAAAAGTCGGTGTCACGTGTGATTAATGAATTATCTGTTAAGGGTGCGGATGTTATCTTCCAGGATGCTCATGTATCAGGACATGCATGCCAGGAAGAATTGAAATTGATTTATTCACTGATTAAGCCTAAATATGCAATTCCTGCGCATGGTGAGTACCGGCATTTGAAGGCTAATGCTAAAATTGCAGGACTGCTGGGAATACCGAAGGAAAACACCTTCATCCTTCGGTCCGGTGATGTTTTGGAACTGGATGACAGCGATGCAAAGGTTGTGGATAAAGTTCAGACCGGCGGCATTCTGGTTGACGGCCTGGGGGTTGGTGATGTTGGAAACGTGGTATTGCGTGACCGTCAGCATCTTGCAGAAGACGGCATCATGATCGTTGTACTGACGCTTGAGAAAGGCAGAAACCGGTTGCTGTCCGGCCCGGACATCGTATCACGGGGATTTGTCTATGTGAAGGAATCGGAAAGCCTTATGGAAGAGGCCAGACAGTTACTGGCCGATGCCGTGGAAAAATGTCTGGGCGGCAAGCATGCTGACTGGAATAAGATTAAACTGGTTATCCGCGATACGATGAATGACTTTATCTGGAAGCGGACGAAGAGAAGGCCAATGATCCTGCCAATCATCATGGAGGTTAATTCATGATAACTGATGAGCGGGTCGCTGCATTTATCAATTCGCTGGAAACTAAAAACAGTGATATTCTTGAGACGATAGAGCAGGAAGCTTTGACGGATCGTGTTCCGATCATCCGGAAAGAGACACAGAGCTTTTTAAAAGTGATTCTGGCTATGCAAAAACCCATGCGGATCCTTGAAATAGGAGCCGCCGTGGGTTTTTCGGCGATTTTGATGAGTGAGTATACATCGCCGGAAGCCAATATCGTGACAATAGAAAATTATGATAAACGCATTCCTGTTGCCCGGGCGAATTTCCGCCGGGCCGGGCAGGAATCCCGGATCACCCTGTTGGAAGGGGATGCACTGGAAATTCTGCAGCAGCTGGATGATAGCTTTGATTTTATATTTATGGATGCAGCCAAGGCACAGTATATTTATTACCTGCCGGAAGTATTGCGGCTGCTCGCACCGGAAGGGATTCTTGTCTCTGATAATGTACTGCAGAATGGTGATGTGATTGAATCACGGTTTTCGGTTGACCGGCGAAACCGTACTATTCACAGCCGGATGCGGGAATATTTATATGAGCTAAAGCATAGTAAGGATCTGTTGACGTCGATCCTCCCTCTGGGAGACGGATTAGCGCTCAGCAGGAAAATATGAAGAGGATAAGAAAATGGAAAGACACCCAGAATTATTGATTCCGGCCAGCAGCCTGGAAGTATTAAAGATCGCCGTGATATATGGAGCAGATGCGGTATACATAGGTGGTGAAGCGTTTGGTCTGCGGGCAAAAGCGAAGAACTTTTCACTGGATGAGATCAGTGAAGGGATTGTATTTGCCCATAAGTACGGTGTTAAGGTATATGTGACGGCTAATATTCTGGCCCATAATGAAGATTTGCCAGGTATCAGGGTATACTTTGAAGAATTGAAAGAAATCGGACCGGATGCACTGATCATTTCTGATCCGGGTGTGTTTGAGATCGCTAAAGAAGTGTGCCCGGATATTGAATGTCATATCAGTACTCAGGCCAATAATACCAATTATGGAAGCTATAATTTCTGGTATAAACAGGGGGCATCAAGAGTGGTTTCGGCGCGGGAACTTTCACTGGCAGAATTAAAAGAACTGCGCGGGAATATTCCGCCGGAACTGGAAATTGAGACTTTTATCCATGGTGCCATGTGTATTTCCTACTCCGGCCGCTGTCTGCTGAGTAATTACTTTACCGGTCGGGATGCTAACCGCGGGGCTTGTACACATCCCTGCCGGTGGAAGTATGCAATTATGGAAGAAACCAGACCGGGAGAATATATGCCGGTTTATGAAAATGAGCGGGGTACGTACATTTTCAACTCTAAGGATCTTTGTATGATCGGGCACATACCGGAGTTGATCGACGCCGGCGTCGACAGCCTGAAGATCGAGGGGCGGATGAAAACGGCGCTTTATGTGGCAGCGGTGGCAAGAACCTATCGTAAAGCTCTCGATGATTACCAACGCGATCCGGAAATTTACCGCCAGAACATGCCGTGGTATTTGGAACAGATATCAAATTGTACCTACCGCCAGTTCACTACCGGTTTTTTCTTTGGTAAACCAGATGAAACAGCACAAATTTACGATAGTAACACCTATGTTAAGGAATATACCTATTTGGGCATTATCGGCGAAGAGAAAGAGGGATTGTACCGGATTGAGCAGCGGAATAAATTCACCGTCGGTGAGACAATCGAAGTGATGAGACCAAATGGTGATAATGTCTTAGTGACGGTCAGGCAGATCCGGGACGAGGAAGGAAATGAGATGAGGAGTGCACCCCATCCAAAGCAGGTGCTGTATCTCAATCTGGGAATTGAATTAGCGGAATATGATATTCTGCGGCGGCAGGAAATAAAAGAAATGTAGGACTGCAGACCTAGGCAAAAAAGGTCCGCAGCTTTTCAATTGCACTTTTTTCGATACGCGAAACATAAGAACGGGAGATACCAAGCTTAGCTGCAATCTCCCGCTGGGTGTATTCTTCTTCATTGTGCAGCCCGTAGCGCATTTTGAGTACCAGCCGTTCCCGCGCTGTAAGCACGGACTCCAGCTTGCTATATAAAAGCTGAATATCGTCTTTAAGTGCCACTTTTTTCTGGGCGTCATCTTCACTGGTCTCAATAATGTCAAAAAGCTGGATTTCATTGCCTTCCCGGTCGGTACCGATCGGTTCGTAAAGAGATACTTCTTTTGACGTTTTCTTTTTGCTGCGAAGCATCATTAAAATCTCATTATCAATACAACGGGCGGCATAAGTGGCGAGTCTGGTACCCTTTTCAGGATTAAAGGTAACAACTGCTTTAATCAGTCCGATTGTACCGATGGAAATCAGATCTTCAGGGTCTTCGTCGAGATATTGGTATTTCTTTATGACATGAGCAACGAGACGCAAGTTTCGTTCAATTAAGATATGTTTCGCCTCAAGGTCACCCTCGGTGTATTTTTGCAAATAGTATCTTTCTTCTGCAGCAGTGAGGGGATGTGGAAATGACTTCAAAGAAAGCACCTCTTAGCGTATTTGATATAGTTTATGATGAAACTGGTCAGATTGTGCTTTTCCATATGAAATAGGTACAAGGGATGGCGGAAATTTGTTGAGTAACTCTCAAATTTAGTTGACAGCAGGGGCACAATAAGATATGATTATTTCAATTTCTGAAGACATTTCAAATCACTATCTCGGCAGTTCTGCCGAACATCTTCAGTATTAACATTTGACAAGAAAGGAGTGTGCTAATGAGTTTTAGTACAGTTTTATCTGCAGCCGTGCGGGGCCTGGAGGTTCAGTTTGTGTATGTGGAAGCGGATACCAGCCGTGGTCTGCCGATGTTTCATATGGTTGGCTATCTGTCTGCGGAGGTAAAAGAAGCAGGGGAACGGGTACGTACCGCTATCCGCAATACAGGATGGGAGCTGCCGCCCAAAAAAGTGGTGATTAATCTGGCTCCGGTGGAGGTAAAGAAACGGGGAGCATCTTTTGATTTGCCTATGGCGGTCGCTCTTTTGGTTTCACTGAATATGATCAAGGCAGAACGGCTGACGGGAACATTGATCATCGGGGAGCTTAGCCTGGATGGAAGGATCAGGAAAGTATCTGGAATCTTGCCGATTGTTGCAGCAGCAAAAGAACATGGATGCAAGGCATGTATTATTCCGGCTTTAAATGCAGTTGAAGGAGGACTGATTGAAGGAATACAGATTATTGGTGCTGCCCACTTACAGGCAGTATGTGACTATCTGAACGGAAAGAGCGATATTGACGATGAAAGAGAAAAGAGCGAAACATTACCGCCGATGACAAGTGTAACGAAAAAACCCGATTATGCAGAAGTGAAAGGCCAGCATTTATTGAAGCGGGCTACCGAAGTGGCAGTAGCGGGGAATCACAATATTCTTTATATCGGACCGCCAGGCTCCGGAAAAACTATGGTAGCAAGAAGAATCCCTACCATTTTGCCGCCTCTGACAAAGGAAGAGAGTATTGAGATCACAAAAGTATACAGTGTGCTGGGGCTGGTTGATAAAAAACACCCGCTGCTGCGGGAGCGGCCGTTCCGCAGTATCCATCATACGGTTACAAAAGCAGCCCTGATCGGCGGCGGACAGATACCGGTACCAGGAGAATTGAGTATGGCTAACGGCGGCGTTTTGTTTTTAGATGAATTGGCAGAATTTCAAAAACCGGTACTGGAGGTATTACGGCAGCCGATGGAAGAAAAGGTCATCCAGATTGTTCGCAGCAGAGGAAACTATCAGTTTCCGGCCAATGCCATGTTGGTGGCGGCGATGAATCCATGTCCATGCGGTAATTATCCCGACTATAGCAAATGCAGTTGCACCGATGGGCAGATCAGACAGTATCAGGCAAAAATAAGCCAGCCTTTTCTGGACCGCATGGATCTGTGTATAGAAGTACCGAAGGTGGAATATGATACTTTAAATAGCGTGCAGGCTGAAGAAAGCTCAGCGGTGATCCGATCAAGGGTATGCCGGGCCAGAGATATCCAAAACGAGCGGTATTTCGGAAAGGAGATCATGACTAATGAGCAAATTGGTAAATATGAGTTGGAGCGATACTGTTGTTTAGACCCGGAAGGTCAGAATTTAATGGAACTGGCTTTCACCAAACTGTCGCTGACAGCCAGAAGTTACTATAAGATAATAAAGGTGGCCAGAACGATTGCCGATCTTGCCGGGAGCAAAGATATTGGTGCAATTCATCTGCGGGAAGCGATCGGCTACCGGATGATTGACAAGAAGTACTGGAGGCGGTGAGATGCAATATGAATATTGGCTGGCAGCGATCAGAGAGGTATCCGATCATAAAAAAATGCAGCTGAGAAAAATGTATAAATCTGCGAAAGAATTATATTATATAGAAGAAACAGAGTTAAAAACATTATATTTTTTAGACGTTAATGATTTAAAATATATCAGTGAGAGTAAAAAAACATGGTGCCTGGAGAAGGAATATGAATCTTTATGTGAAAAGGGTATTGCGCTGGTATTATTTCATGATCAGGTTTACCCGGAGAAGCTTAAGGTTATATCCGCTCCGCCCTATGCACTGTATATAAAAGGACAACTGCCTGCGGCAGAGTGTTTTACTGCCGGCATCGTCGGTGCCAGAAGGTGTTCTCATTATGGTGAAACGATGGCCAGGGAGATTGCCGGTCAGTTGGCAGCCAATGGAGTCAGCATCATCAGCGGCCTGGCGAGAGGAATTGACGGTGCGGCCGGGAGGGGCGCTCTGGAAGCCGGTGGAATTTCTTATGCGGTATTGGGAAGCGGTGCAGATATATGTTATCCGGCTGAACATATCGGATTATACATGGACCTTCAAAAACGCGGTGGAATCATTACCGAACAGCCGCCAGGGGTCCCGCCTATGGCGTATAATTTTCCGGCCCGCAATCGGATCATCAGCGGACTCGCCGATGCAGTCATTATAATTGAAGCTAAAACCCGGAGCGGTTCGCTGATAACAGCGGATATGGCGATGGAGCAGGGAAAAGAGGTATATGCTTTGCCGGGTCCGGTGAACAGTGCTCTTAGCAGCGGCTGTAACGCCCTCATTAAGCAGGGTGCGGGGATTTTTATCTCGGTCGAAGATTTTATGCAAGATGTCAAAATAATTTATGAACGAAATGTGAAAATTCCAACAAAAAATGAAATAAAACTTGAAAGTGCAGAAAATTTAGTGTATAGTTGTCTCGATTTGTTTCCTAAAAGTTTGAATATGATTTTGGCGGAAACCAAACTATCAATAACAGCACTAATGAATACCTTAGTCACATTAGAGCTGGGGGGATATATTGAAGAAGTATCGAAGAACTATTATGTTAAGACAAAGTAATTCATAACGGAGGATAGAATATGGCACGTAATTTGGTGATTGTGGAATCTCCTACGAAAGTAAAAACGATTAAAAAATTCTTGGGCAGTAATTATGTGGTAAAGGCGTCGCAGGGTCATGTCCGCGATCTGCCGAAGAGCCAGCTGGGGATTGATGTGGAGAATGGTTTTGAGCCTAAATATATAACCATCCGGGGGAAAGGCGATATTCTGGCCGAACTGCGAAAAGAGGTGAAAAAGGCCGATAAGATTTATCTGGCAACTGACCCTGATCGTGAGGGAGAAGCTATTTCATGGCATTTGACGAATGCTCTGAAATTGGCTGAGAATGATAAAAAAGTATATCGGATCACATTTAATGAAATTACCAAGAGTGCAGTGAAAGAATCAATTAAAAATGCCCGTGAGATCGACATGAATCTGGTTGACGCCCAGCAGGCCCGCCGGGCGTTGGATCGGATCGTCGGTTATCGGATCAGCCCGGTTCTTTGGGCAAAAGTGAAAAGAGGTTTAAGCGCCGGCCGGGTCCAGTCGGTTGCACTGAGGATCATCGCCGACCGTGAAGAGGAGATCAACGTGTTTATCCCGGAAGAGTACTGGACGCTGGAAGGTTCATTTAAAGTAGCCGGAGAAAAGAAACCGCTGATCGCTAAGTTCTATGGAACAGCCGATAAAAAGATGACCATCAAGAACGAAGAAGATTTAAAAAAGATTCTGGCGGCGGTTGAAGATGCGGATTATCATGTCAGTGATGTGAAAACCGGCGAGCGGACGAAAAAGGCACCGCTGCCGTTTACTACCAGTACACTCCAGCAGGAAGCGTCCAAAGTATTGAATTTTGCAACGCAGAAAACCATGCGTATCGCTCAGCAGCTGTACGAGGGAATTGACATCAAGGGAAATGGAACTGTCGGCCTGATTACTTATCTCCGTACCGATTCAACCCGTGTTTCCGAAGAAGCGCAAGAGACGGCCAAAAAGTATATCGGCAAGGTATATGGTGAAGAGTATCTGGCAGCGGGAGAAAAAAAGAAAGAAAACGATAAAAAGATTCAGGATGCCCATGAAGCAATCCGGCCCAGTGATATCGAAAGGACACCGGCATCACTGAAAGAATCTTTATCACGGGATCAATTCCGACTGTATCAATTAATCTGGAAACGATTTGCAGCCAGTCGGATGCAGCCGGCTAAATATAATACTATTTATATTAAGATCGCTGCCGGCGAATACTATTTTTCCGTAGCAGCATCGAAGGTATCTTTCGAAGGTTTCCGCCTGGTTTATATAGAGTCAGATGAGGAAAAGGAAGAGAGCAATGTACTGCTTAAAAATATTGATAAGAATTCAAAACTATCTAAAGACACCTTTGATTATAAACAGCACTTCACCCAACATCCGGCTCATTATACTGAGGCTTCGCTGGTACGGACACTGGAAGAACTGGGAATTGGACGCCCCAGTACGTATGCTCCGACCATTTCCACGATTATTGCCCGGCATTATGTGGTGAAGGAAAATAAGAATTTGTATCTGACTGAAATTGGTGATGTAGTCAACAGCATGATGAATCAATCATTTAAGAGTATCGTCGATGTAAACTTTACAGCTAATATGGAAGGTCTGCTGGATATGGTCGCTGATGGGAAAGTCGAATGGAAGACTATTATCAGTAATTTCTATCCTGACCTGGATGAAGCGGTAAAGACGGCGGAAAAAGAACTCGAAAGTGTTACGATTGAAGATGAAGTAACCGATATTATCTGTGAACAGTGCGGACGTAACATGGTGGTTAAATATGGCCCTCACGGCAAATTTTTAGCTTGCCCGGGCTTCCCGGATTGCCGCAATACCAAACCGTACTTGGAAAAGGCTGGGGTAGCTTGTCCGAAATGCGGAAAAGAGGTTATCCTGAAAAGAACCAAAAAGGGAAGACGGTACTATGGCTGTGAGGATAATCCGGAATGCGATTTTATGTCATGGCAGAAGCCGTCAGATGTAAAGTGCCCGAAATGTCAGCATTATATGGTCGAGAAGGGCAATAAACTCGTTTGTCAGAATGAACAATGTGGTTATAGCGTGGACAATAAAAGAAATGACGCTTAAATTTGAAATAATTGATAGAATTGATTGAAAAAATCTGAATAGTATGATAAAGTGTTAATGTAGCGAAAAATTTAAGTTTTTTTAAAGAATTGATATATATATATATTAATTGATCCCATATAATAAAATCTGGAGGACAAAGTATGAGTGTGCAGTTACTGGATAAAACACGAAAGATAAACAAGCTGCTTCATAACAATAATTCAAGTAAAGTGGTATTTAATGATATCTGTGAAGTGCTGACTGATATATTGGATTCTAATGTTCTGGTAATTAGTAAGAAGGGCAAAGTGCTTGGTATCAGTCAGAAAAACGGCTTGAAACCGATTACGGAATTCCTAAAGGGCGAAATGGGAGCTCACATTGATGAAATGCTGAACGAGCGTTTGCTAAACATTTTGTCGACCAAAGAAAATGTAAATCTTCAGACCCTGGGATTTAATACTGAGTCGGTCAGAGGCTATCAGGCGATTATCACGCCGATCGATATTGCCGGCGAGCGTCTGGGAACGTTGTTTGTATATAAACAAAAGGAATTGTATGAAATTGATGATATTATTCTGAGTGAATACGGCACGGCTGTGGTCGGACTGGAAATGCTTCGTTCGGTAAGTGAAGAAAGCGCTGAAGAAACCCGTAAGGAACAAATTGTCCAGTCGGCGGTCAGCACCCTGTCATTTTCGGAATTGGAAGCGATCATCCATGTGTTTGATGAACTGGAAGGGAATGAAGGAATTCTCGTGGCCAGTAAGATTGCAGACCGGGTTGGAATTACCCGTTCTGTCATTGTTAATGCCCTGCGTAAATTTGAGAGTGCGGGTGTCATAGAATCAAGATCATCAGGGATGAAAGGAACTTACATCAAAGTGGTGAATGATTTTGTGTTCAAAGAGTTGGAAAACATTAAAAAGGAAAAGATGCGGTAAAGCGACCATCAGGAGTGGGGTATCAGAGGTAAACTGATGCCTCATTTGTATGCTGAGGAGTAAATGTGCGGAAAGGAGACCAAATGTACGAAGGGAATATAGCTACTTTACAGATGCAGGATATGCTGTTTGAGCAGGGTCAGTTTGATGAAACGGTGTATCGCTGCCGGATTCTCAAGTATGAAAAGAACACCGAAGACATCTATTTAGTGCTGGAGAGTGCTTCACTGCAGAATATCCTGCGGGACGCGGTATATGAGTGCCGGATCGTCGATCAGATGGAGCCGGTAGCTTGCAAAGGTATAATTAGGGGCCGCTGTGTCAACGAGCACGGGAATATGCTGCATTTTCGTATCGAAGCCGGTTTTTATGAAATAAATATAAAGTAATTATAAACAGTGTTGACAAATAAAATGGATAGTGTTATTTTATATCTATGGTGTTTGGCACTCCACAATCACGAGTGCTAACAATATTGAATAAAAGGAGGAAACATAATGAAATTAGTACCATTAGGAGATCGTGTTATATTAAAGCAATTGATAGCAGAAGAGACGACTAAGTCCGGTATTGTACTGCCGGGACAGACAAAAGAGAAACCTCAGCAGGCGGAAGTAGTTGCTGCAGGACCTGGCGGAATGGTTGATGGAAAGGAAGTTACCATGCATGTAGCAGAAGGAGATCAGGTTATCTATTCAAAATATGCGGGTACCGAAGTGGAAGTAGAAGACCAGGAATACATCATTGTGAAACAAAGCGATATTTTAGCGGTAATTAAATAGGAGGTAGAGAAACGATGGCAAAAGAAATTAAATTCGGAGCAGAAGCCAGAGCAGCATTGGAATCTGGCGTAAATCAATTATCAGACACAGTTAAAGTAACCCTGGGACCGAAAGGAAGAAATGTGGTTCTGGACAAATCTTTCGGTGCACCGCTTATTACGAATGACGGTGTAACCATAGCAAAGGAAATTGAACTGGAAGATGCATTTGAAAACATGGGTGCGCAGTTGATCCGTGAAGTGGCTTCCAAGACAAATGATGTTGCCGGTGACGGAACGACGACAGCAACTGTTTTAGCGCAGGCGATGGTTTATGAAGGAATTAAGAATCTGGCTGCTGGTGCGAATCCGATCGTACTTCGGAAAGGAATGAAGAAAGCTACTGATATAACCGTTGATGAGATCGCCAGGATGAGCAGTAAAGTAAAAGATAAAGAGCAGATTGCCAGGGTTGCAGCTGTTTCTTCCGGCAATGAAGAAGTTGGCGTGATGGTATCTGACGCAATGGAAAAGGTATCTAATGATGGTGTTATTACCATTGAAGAATCAAAGACCATGCAGACCGAATTGGATCTGGTAGAAGGCATGCAGTTTGACCGCGGTTATGTTTCCGCATATATGGCTACAGATATGGATAAAATGGAAGCAAATCTGGAAGATCCGTATATTCTGATTACCGATAAGAAGATTTCTAATATCCAGGAACTGCTTCCATTATTAGAACAGATCGTTCAGTCAGGAGCAAAACTTCTCATTATCGCTGAAGATATTGAAGGAGAAGCGCTGACGACTCTGATCGTCAATAAACTGCGCGGAACATTCAACGTAGTGGCAGTGAAGGCTCCTGGTTATGGTGACAGAAGAAAGGCCATGCTTGAAGATATTGCAGTCTTGACCGGCGGCCAGGTGATTTCTGAAGAACTGGGGCTGGATCTGAAAGAAACTACAATGGAACAATTAGGCCGCGCAAAGTCGGTGAAGGTTCAGAAAGAGAATACTGTGATCGTAGATGGACTTGGTGACAAGGAAGCGATTAAATCACGGGTATCTCAGATTAAAAAGCAGATCGAAGAAACCACATCTGATTTCGACCGTGAGAAACTGCAGGAGAGATTGGCCAAGCTGGCCGGTGGTGTTGCAGTTATCCGTGTCGGTGCAGCAACTGAAACGGAAATGAAAGAAGCAAAACTGCGAATGGAAGACGCTCTTGCAGCGACCAGAGCAGCAGTAGAAGAAGGAATTATCGCCGGCGGCGGTTCCGCTTACATTCACGCAGCGAAAGAAATAGAAGCATTAATAGAACAACTGGACGGTGATGAAAAGACCGGTGCAAAGATAATTCTAAAGGCGCTGGAATCACCTCTTTACAATATCGTAGCGAATGCCGGAATAGACGGTTCCGTAGTAATCAGCAAGGTGAAGGAAATGGAACCGGGCAAAGGATTTGATGCCTATACCGAACAATATGTTGACATGGTAGAAGCAGGTATTCTGGATCCGGCTAAGGTTTGCAGAAGTGCACTGCAGAACGCTACCAGTGTTGCCTCCACACTGCTGACCACGGAGTCGGTTGTGGCAAATATCAAGGAAGACGCACCGGCAATGCCGGCAGGAAATCCGGGAATGGGCATGATGTAATAGCTTTTGATATACAGACAGGAATCAAAATTAATGATTCCTGTCTTTTTTACTATATTTCCGGTGAAAAGATTATAGATATTTTATATTTCGACGGTTGAGAAAGCTTATCAGTGTGTGCTACAATATATTAGCATTATGGAAAATACGAAAAATGGAGGAACGACATGGGTGATTTTTATACAGAACAGCTTGTAAAGCGGCAATCTACAACAGCTGCTACAGCGGCGAAGGCGGGATTGATCGGTTTGACAGTGGTATCGGTGGTGGGAGCATTTCTGATCCCGATCTTGTTCGTCCTGCTGGCAATAGCGGTGGTGTTGGATTTTTTCCTGTTACCGCGATTAAATGTAGAATATGAGTATTTATATGTAAATGGTGATCTGGATGTGGACGTCATCATGAACAAGCAGAAACGTAAGAAAAAATTCACAATGAATATCAGTGATATGGAAATACTGGCCCCGGCAGGTACCCCGGATATCCGAAATTTTCAGGTGTCCAAAACATATGATTTCAGTTCCGGGCCGACGCAGAATAAAAAGTATGAAATGGTCGTTATTGAGAACGGACAGAAGATTAAAGTGATTTTCGAGCCGAATCAGACTATTCTGGAAGGAATACGGATGCTGGCACCGCGAAAATCTATTTTATAAGGGTTGACAAGCAGTGGGATTTTTTGTACTATAGCTTTTAAAACAATTTGATGAATGACACAGAAGAAAGTGAGGATAAAATTAATGGGTAAAATTATCGGAGAAGGGATTACATTTGATGATGTGTTGTTGGTGCCGGGGCATTCGCAGATCATCCCCAATCAGGTAGATCTGTCAACCAACCTGACTAAGACGGTTAAGCTGAACATTCCAATGATGAGTGCCGGAATGGATACGGTCACCGAACATCGTATGGCAATTGCGATGGCGCGTCAGGGCGGTATTGGGATCATTCACAAGAACATGTCTATTGAAATGCAGACGGAAGAAGTTGACAAGGTAAAACGTTCTGAAAATGGAGTTATTACTGATCCGTTTTTCTTATCTCCGGAACACACATTGCAAGACGCCAACGAGCTAATGGCAAAATACCGTATATCCGGTGTTCCAATCACAGAAGGCAAAAAATTAGTCGGAATCATTACGAACCGTGATCTGAAGTTTGAAGAAGACTTTTCAAAGAAAATTAAAGAATCGATGACTTCTGAAGGTTTAATCACCGCTCCGGAAGGAATAACGCTTGACGAAGCGAAAAAAATCCTCGGTAAAGCAAGAAAAGAGAAATTACCCATTGTTGATAAAGATTTTAACCTGAAAGGTCTTATAACCATTAAAGATATTGAGAAACAGATCAAGTATCCGCTCTCGGCAAAGGATGTTCAGGGCCGCCTTCTCTGCGGCGCGGCGGTAGGAATTACCGCTAATTGTCTGGAACGGATAGAAGCGTTAGTCGGTACTCATGTTGACGTGGTCGTGATGGATTCGGCACATGGACATTCTGAGAATGTGTTAAAGACGGTGCAGATGATAAAGGAAAAGTTCCCGGATCTGCCGGTGATCGCCGGCAATGTGGCTACCGCTGAAGGGGCAAAGGCATTGATCGAAGCCGGTGCAGATGCGGTGAAGGTCGGAATCGGACCGGGTTCTATCTGTACGACCAGAGTCGTAGCCGGAATCGGTGTACCTCAGGTCACAGCGATCATGGAAGCCTATGCGGCGGCAAAAGAATATGGAATACCGGTCATTGCTGACGGTGGTATTAAGTATTCGGGTGATATGACCAAGGCTATTGCAGCAGGTGCTAATGTATGCATGATGGGAAGTATTTTTGCCGGTTGTGATGAAAGCCCGGGAACCTTTGAACTGTTTCAGGGCAGAAAATATAAAGTATACCGCGGAATGGGCTCCATAGCAGCGATGGAGAACGGCAGTAAAGACCGGTATTTTCAATCGGATGCAAAAAAACTGGTACCGGAAGGTGTAGAAGGCCGGGTAGCTTACAAAGGAACGGTAGAAGACGCTGTATTCCAGCTGATGGGAGGTATCCGTTCAGGAATGGGATACTGCGGCACCGAAAGTATTGAAGAATTAAAGGAAAATGGCCGCTTTGTAAAAATCACAGCAGCATCTCTGAAGGAAAGTCATCCGCATGATATTGCAATTACCAAAGAAGCACCTAACTATAGTGTTGATGAATAATTTGGTTGATCGGACGCGGTAAAGGGAAGCAAAATGTCTCACGTGAACGCAGGTAACGCTCTGGCGGGCTAACTGTTAACTTCGACTAATGACGCTCAGGAGAGCCTTCGCGTCAAGTCTTCGTAAACAGTGGATCCCGCCGCCGCTAAAAACACCTGCCGATTGTTCACTTAGAGATATTTCGCTTCCCTTTTCCGCTGGTCTGATCCTCCAGAACATTCCTAAAATGATGGAGATTTACCTATACTTGCTAAATGTTAAACTGCTAATATTCAAAAAGGTTTATCTTAGTGCATGTGTTAAGTATCTCGACTATTATTAGTTTAACTTGTCGAGAATTGCGGGCTGAATGGGGGGCGGTGGTTCCATGTGAACGATCAGAGGGCGGTTTTAGCACCTGACGAAATCGCCGCTTACGCAGACCTCGGCGCGAAGGCATTCCTGAGCGTCGTGGCCGGAGTTAGCGGAAGTTTGTCAGGTGTGTTGCCCGGGTTCGCATGGAAGCACCGCCCCCCATTCAGTAGTATTCCGGCAAATTAAAACTCACATAATCTTAAGAAATCCTTATACAAATTTCAATTTAGATATGCTACAATGTGAAAGTGAATATTTGCTTGAAGGGGATTTTTATGCAAAAGAGAAGAAGGAATTATCGTTCCGGAAGAAAAATAAAAAACACTCTTGAACAGAGGAGTGTTAAATATATAAAAATAGGTCTGATTGTTTTAGCAGTTGTTGTTATTGCCGCCGGAATTATAAAACTTGTCGGTTCAGGTGTTTTTAGATCGGATAAATATGTCGAAAAGACCGGAGCGGCCATTGATGCCTGCCGGCCGGATATGGAGGTGGCGCTTTTGACAGTCAATCCCTATTCACGACCTGGCCAGGAGACCGAGCGGATTACCGGCATTGTAATTCATTATACGGCTAATCCGGGATCCGGGGCGATGGCTAACCGCGATTATTTTGAAGGGTTGAAAGACAGCCACGAGACCAATGCAAGCAGTCATTTTGTGGTTGGACTGAATGGTGAGGTCGTGCAATGTATACCAACATGGGAAGTGGCATATGCTTCTAATGGCAGAAATAAAGATACAGTTTCGATCGAGTGCTGTCATCCCGACGAAAGCGGCGTTTTCGACAAAGACACCTATAATTCCATGGTTGAGCTGACCGCCTGGCTCTGTTTGAAATTTGATCTTAATGAAAAAGATGTGATCCGGCATTATGACGTAAGCGGAAAGAACTGTCCCAAACATTTTGTGGAAGATGAGAATGCCTGGGACCAGTTCCGTAAAGATGTAAAAAAGCAGTTAAAAAAAATTAAGTAGCAGGAGGAGTCTTTTGAATGTTTGATACGTTTTTCCCCGATGAATATGTAGCATCTACCTATGTGATACCCTTTGAAGAACTGTATCAAAAAGGATACCGGGCAATCATTTTTGATATAGATAATACGCTGGTTCCTCACGGCAGTCCCGCGGATGACCGGGTGATAAAATTATTTGCGAGATTAAAGGAGATTGGATTCTCCTGCTGTCTTTTATCAAATAATAAAGAGCCGAGGGTTACAAAGTTTAATAAACAGATTCAGGTGGAGTATATTCATAATGCCCGCAAGCCTTCCATTACAAATTATATTGTTGCGATGAATAAAATGGATAGTACTCTGAAGACAACGATTTTCATTGGGGATCAGTTATTTACTGATGTATGGGGGGCGAAAAGGGCCGGACTGTATAATATTCTGGTGCGACCGATAGACCCTAAAGAGGAGATTCAGATCGTTTTCAAAAGATATCTGGAAAAGATCGTATTATATTTCTATAAGAAGCGAAATCGTCAAAGTGGAAAGTAATGGTTGAAAAATACGGGATTATATTATAAAATTATACAGTACAGCAAATTAAGACATGTTTTTATTGTGTCGCAAGGAGGATTATAATGGTTTCAGCAGGAGATTTTAAAAATGGACTTACAATTGAGATGGAAGGAAATATCTATCAGATTTTGGAATTCCAGCACGTTAAACCTGGTAAAGGGGCGGCTTTTGTAAGAACAAAGATGAAGAATATCATCAGTGGCAGTACAGTAGAGAAGACTTTCCGTCCTTCGGAGAAATTTCCGAAGGCTCACATTGATAGACGAGATATGCAGTATCTTTATTCAGACGGTGAATTGTTCCACTTTATGGATGGAGAAAGTTATGAGCAGATCGCATTAAATGAAGAAGCGATTGGTGATGCACTGAAATTCGTAAAAGAAAACGAAGAAGTAAAGGTATGTTCTCATAAAGGCAGCGTATTTGCCGTAGAGCCGCCGTTGTTTGTAGAACTGGCGATCATCGATACCGAACCGGGTTTTAAGGGTGATACTGCCCAGGGAGCTACCAAACCGGCTGTCGTTGAGACCGGAGCAACGGTATATGTACCGCTGTTTGTAGATCAGAGCGATGTGATTAAGATCGATACCCGCACAGGTGAATATTTATCAAGGGTGTAACTTTGCAGAAGAAGTTGTTTCCGCTTATGCGGATGCAGCTTCTTTATTTCAGCATTCAGGAAAAACATCTTGTATATCAGCAAAATTTGCGGTATAATCAGTCTACATAATATTCAAAAATTTGTTATTCTATTTTAATCAGTGTACACTCGTACAAAAAACACAAAAGTTTAAAATCGATGGGTGCTAAGTCAGAAAGGAGAAGTATGAACTATAATGTTTTTATTAGCACGGTAAAAGAAGAAATCGAAAGGAGGATGGACGGAGAAATTACATTGCGGATATGTAACGCGGTCAAGAATAATGGGGTTGAAAAGATCGGATTGGCTTTCCAGAATGAAGATGAGCGATTGTCGCCGACGATATATTTAGAAGAGTATTTTCAGCAATTTGAAACCGGCACCGCGATGGAAGAGGTGATTACCAGCATTTTAAATCTTTATGCTGAGATCAGATATACTCCCGACTGGAGCGGTGGGGGAATTGAATCATTTATGCAAATGAAGGATTTGCTCGCATACCGGCTGATCAACCGGGAGAAGAACCAGTCTCTGCTTGAGGAAGCTCCGCATTGCGAATATCTGGATCTGGCAATTGTATTCTACCTGCTTCTGGAAGTCGGCAGCCAGGGATCGGCCACCATGATGATCCGTAATGAGCATTTGAAAATGTGGGATGTTTCACCGGAGGAGATATACCAATGCGCGGTAGAGAATACACCAAAGTTGCTGCCGGTGGAATTCAAAAGCATTGAAGCGGTGCTAGAAGAACTGGATATAGAGGAGCCGGTCAAGGAAATTACCGGTAATGAAGCGGCGGATGCGCAGATGTATGTGCTGTCTAATGAAATACGCAGCTTTGGTGCAGCGGTCATATTGTATGATCAGATGCTGGAAAAACTGGCCGATACAATTAAAGAACCCTATTACGTATTACCCAGCAGTGTTCATGAGGTGATCATTGTACCTGAAAGTAAAAGTATGGCGAGCATTGAACTGGAAGCGATGGTGACTGAAATCAACCAAACTCAGGTAGATGATGAAGAGATTTTATCAAACAGGGTATACTTTTACGACGCAAAAAAAGAGCCTGAATTGAAAATTGTTCGACACAAGTTTACAATTTAAGCTCGTACGTCTCTGACCAGAGTCGAACTGGCGCTCCCGCCTCCGGAGGGCGGTGCTCTATCCACTGAGCTACAGAGACTATAGTATAATAACACATCTGGTTCGATAAATCAACAATTTCCTTACTTGACTTTTGCAGCCATAATTAGTATGATTTTAATTGCAGACCCGGTCCGGCGGGTTTAAAATCCCTGCTGAACAAGTCTCACTTTATACAATAAAATATAGGAGGCAGTCTATGACGCGGTTAGAAGAAATGCGGGACTGTATCATTCGCTATGTAAAGCATTATAAGATCCAGGTGATCACAGGATGTGCAATTGTTTTACTGGGAGTGATGCTGGCAACATTCTTTTTAACCAATGAGGAAGAGATACAGGTAACGTCCGGATTTGTCATGGTGGAAAATATCGGATATAATCATGAAAGTCGGAATCCACTGGAACGGAATTGCTACAAGGACGTCAATGCTGTAGTGACAAAATACTATGAAAGACTGGCTGAGAATTCAGACTTTGTGGACAGCTATGATAATGTTGCTGTATATACAAAGCTGGGGAGATACGAAGGTACTTATATTGCTTTTGTAAAATATCAGATGAGTATTCCTGGTGTTTATACCAAAGTGCCGGGATTAGAAACACTATATGTATATGAAGACTGCGAACGGTCGCTCTGCATTTCAACCGAGATTCAGACTGAGCAGCAGGAGGAAGTGGTTTCAGCAGTAGTGACGCATAATGATGTACAAGCACTTTTGATTCAGGTACAGGAAGAGTATCAGAATGCGCTGGCTTCTGATACAATGCTGGAACAATCGCTGAATGAATTGCAGACAGCATATAAAGAGGAAACGGACTAAAGAAGCAAAAGAAAAGGAATTACTATGTCAGGTTATAAACAGGCGTTTAAGAAAGCATTTCCGTATACCATCCCGGTACTGACGGGATATTTGTTCATCGGTATCGCCTTTGGGGTGATGTATGCGGAAAAAGGATATTCTTTCTTATGGGCAATTTTGATGAGTTTACTTGTGTATGCTGGATCGGGGCAATATCTGGGAGTCAATTTTTTTGTCCCCGGTGTTTCGTTTCTGCAGGTCATATTTCTGACCCTGATGGTGAATGTCCGGCATATTTTTTATGGCATCTCGTTGTTGGAAAAGTTTAATAATATGGACAAAAAGCGGTGGTACATGATTTTCGGTCTGACCGATGAAACCTACTCGCTGCTCTGTACAACAAATGTACCGAAGGATGTTGATGAGGAGAAGTTTTTATTTGCCATTTCCCTTATGAATCAGTGTTACTGGGTAATCGGTTCGGCACTCGGCGGCATTGCCGGCAATTTTCTCCCTTTTAACTCAGAAGGGATAGAATTTGCCATGACCGCATTGTTCGTTGTAATCTTTGTGGAACAGTGGATGAGTAAGGAGAACCGCATTCCGGAATTGATCGGCGTGGTTGCCGCACTGATCTGTCTGCAGATATTCGGCGCCGGTCAATTTGTACTGCCGACCATGCTGGTGATTATAGCGGTACTGTTTATCGGCCGGAAGCGGATCAGCAGGGAGGTGGATAACCCATGCCATTAGATGCTAAAACTTCTTTTTTGATCATTCTGGCAATGGCTCTTACTACATTTGCCACCCGAGTAATTCCTTTTTTATTGTTCCCGAAAGGTAAAGAAGTGCCGAAGACAGTGCAGTATCTCGGTACAGTGCTGACACCCGCAGTGATTGGAATGCTGGTAGTGTATTGTCTGAAAAGTACGGAGGTAATTTCTTACCCTTATGGTATTCCGGAATTGATCGCGGTAACAGCGGTAGTGGTGCTGCACGTGTGGAAGCGGAACAACCTGCTCAGTATTGGCTGCGGAACGATATTATATATGATTATAATACAAGCTGTCTTTTGAAAACGAATTGGTGCTGGAACTAACGTTCCAGCACCAACTTTGTCTACAGTCTGAGGGGCACCCTCGTAGCGATAGAATTAGTTGAGGTTAAGTTTTTTATTCATGATGTAATAAGTTATCACATAAAAAACAATACCTTCAACCAGGGATACGATCCCGGTCGTCCACATCAGCCGCAGATACTGAGATCCCCAAGAGAGCGCGTAATCTGGCGCAGTCAGGGATTCGACTATGAATAGACTAAGTCCGTCCGGTCCGATAAAGAGAACGACGCTGGCCAATAACTGGACCACTAACGTTAATACGAAGTAAACAATGACTGCTCCGAGTACCCGGTGGTTAGAGAAAAGCTGCCCCAGTACAATTGCTATATAGAAAGACATGACCGTACAAAAGGAACCGATGATACCTATTATGAAGGTCGTTCCCCAAAATGTAGAAAAAGAAATTCCCAATTCCTCGGTAAAGGATTCGGCGATTTCATTCCAGGGAATATCCGGTATTGCAAAAAAGAAGACCACAGCGCCTATGATAATGAGATAATTGATAATTACCCAGGCGTAACCGGTAATAGTCTTCGAGGCGAGGTGCTGGCTGGCGGAGGCTGGGATAGTCCAGCTCAAATATCCGTGTTTGGAAAATAGGTTGCGGTAAAAGTACACAGCAACAATAATTGAAGTCGCAGTCATGATGGTCAGCAATACCAGTGTGAATCCGATGATAAAGAAGAGCAGCAGCGGACTTGGGTTGGACCAGTTGCCTCGTCCCGAAACAAATAATCTGCCGAAAACAGCTAAAACCAGTACGGCGATATGGAGAGGCATTAAGTATCGGGAAAGAGCTTTCATATCATGTTTTAATAATTTGCCTAGCATCGGAACACCTCCCTGAATAATGAATCAACTGATTTTTCCTGCTCCATCCGAATTTCATCAACTGTTGAATTCAGTACCAGTTGTCCGTTTCTTAGGAATAGAACACGATCCAGGACATTTTCGATGTCGGCGATTAAATGAGTGGAGAGCAGGATGGTAGCGTTTTCATTGTAATTATTGATGATGGTGCTGAGAATATAGTCCCTTGCAGCCGGATCGACACCGGCGATCGGCTCATCCAAGATATACAGGTCGGCATTGCGGCTCATAACGAGGATTAGTTGTACCTTTTCCCTGGTTCCTTTGGAGAGGGTGCGCAGCCGGTGAGAGGAATCAATGTTCAGATCATTCAGCATTTTGTTTGCGCGTTCTATTGAAAAGTCATCATAAAAGTCAGCAAAATATGCGATCAGGTCATCAATCTTCATCCATTCATCCAGATAATCCTGATCCGGGAGATAGGATACTGCTTTTCTTGTTTCTGTACCGGGCTGCAGATTGTTGACACTGACAATGCCGGATGTTGGAACGAGCAGACCGTTAATTAGTTTGATCAAGGTGGTCTTACCGCTGCCGTTTGGTCCCAGCAGTCCGACGATCTGTCCCCGGTCGAGAGTCAGGTTGAGATTGGAAAGGGCATAGAAATTGCCGTATTGTTTCGTGAGCCCCTGGCATTCCAAGACTGGTTTCATTATTTTGTTTCCCCCTTTAATGTTTCATTGAGAAGATTGCATAATTCTTCTTCATCAAATCCCAATGATTTCATTTTATTGATAAATTCTTTGATGTGTTCACTTGCCAGTGAGTATTTTAATTTTTGCAGCATTTCTTGATTCTCCGTAATAAAACGTCCGCTTGTTCGCTGTGAATATACCAGACCACTTCTTTCCAGTTCAGAAAGAGCTTTCTGCATTGTGTTCGGGTTTACTGAAGCCGCAAGGGCAAGATCCCTGACAGAAGGAAGTTTATCGCCGGCACTGTATTTACCGGAGATAATATCCATCTGGATCCGTTCCATTAATTGGAGATAAAGTGGCCGGTCATTGTCCAGTGACCATGACATATCTATCACCTCTCTTTTAGTGGTATACCATAGTTAACATTGTATTAATTAAATAGTACAATAATACAAAAGAAAAGTCAAGAAAAATTGCAGTTAATTTAACTGCAATTGATTTCCTGATTAATATTAATAAATTTCTTTGACAAATTTATCTTTCGGCATATGACAGAGCGGACACTTGTAATCATCGGGCAGCTCTTCGAATGGTATATCACCGTCGTACACATAGCCGCAGACACTGCATACATAACGGACTTGCGATTCATCCTGAGCGGTTGTTTCATCCGGCAGATAGGTTGGAGCATTCTTAGGGCTCTTGCCCTTGATCACATTATGATAGTAGCTGTAAGTCATTGGAGTGGCATCGGATAAGATATCACCATCGATGACTTCGCCGAGAAATACGGTATGTGTATTAGTTTCCATCTGATCAACCACCTTACAGACAATATATCCGCAGGAATCAGTGATGACCGGGATGCCGGATTTCACTTCATAGGCAACCGTATCAAATTTATTAATATCCTTTCCTGACTGAAAGCCGAATTGACCGATGATACCAGGATCAGATTGCTCTGAGAGGATGGAAAGAGCAAAGAGACCGGACTTTTTAATACAGAAATTCGTATAATTATCATGATTCATACTGAGTGCGACTGTAGCTGGTGTGGATGTGATCTGCATAGCACTATTGGCAATACATCCGGTTTTGCGCTGACCGTCCAGGGTAGTGACCGCATAGAGGCCATATGTTAAGTTTCTAAACACTAGTTTATTCATGTGTATACCTCCTAGTATGATAATAGTAATTATTACTGATTTATTATACTACATGCATCTTGAAAATGCAATAGAATATGGTTGTTGCATTTTGCGGGTTGTGATAAAATAATTAAGTATGATAATCAATAAAATAGGATTGAGGGAGAAAGATGAAGAAATTCATAGACATAATAAAAGAAGATTTAGAAACTGCATTTGGAAAAGCAGGATATGAAAAAGAATATGCAAAAGTTACTTTGTCGAACCGGCCGGATTTATGTGAGTATCAGTGTAACGGTGCGATGGCGGCAGCAAAGGCGTATAAGAAAGCACCGATTATGATTGCCGGAGATGTGGTAGAATATCTCGCTGATAGTGAGTACTTAAAAGAGGCGGTAGCGGTGGTACCGGGATTTATTAATCTGCGGGTAAAGGAATCTTTTGCAGCCGGATATCTGAATGAAATGCAAAAGGCTGATAAGCTGGGGGTAGATCCACCGGAACAGCCGAAGACGATCATTCTTGATTACGGCGGACCGAATGTGGCGAAACCTCTGCATGTCGGGCATCTGCGTTCGGCGATCATCGGTGAAAGCCTGAAAAGGATCACCAGATATATCGGACACGAAGCGATTTCTGATATTCATCTCGGTGACTGGGGATATCAGATGGGACTTATCATCACGGAATTAAAAGAGCGGCAGCCACAATTACCTTATTTTGATGAAGTATTTAATGGTGAGTACCCTCAGAAAGCACCGTTTACCATCGAAGAACTGGAGGAGATATACCCGACCGCCAGTGCGAAGGCAAAAGAGGATGAAGAATACCGGGAAGAGGCACTCCATGCCACCTATCTGCTGCAGAGCGGACATAAAGGATATCGGGCGGTATGGCAGCATATCATGAAGGTGTCGGTGGACGATCTGAAGGCCAACTATGCAAAACTAAATGTGACGTTTGATCTCTGGAAAGGGGAATCGGATGCGCAGCCATATATTCCTGATATGGTGCAGCATTTTAAAGATGAAGGATATGCCAGGTTAGATGATGGTGCCTGGGTGATTGATGTAAAGGAAGACAGTGATGCTAAGGAGATACCGCCTTGCATGATTCTGAAATCAGATGGTGCGGCGCTTTACGGGACCACCGATCTGGCGACGCTGGTAGAACGGGAGAGGCTGTATCACCCGGATGAGTTGATCTATATTGTGGATAAGCGGCAGGAACTTCACTTTGTGCAAGTCTTCCGAGCAGCTAAGAAAACCGGTATTGTTCCGGCCAAGACCGGATTTCAGTTTCTTGGCTTCGGCACGATGAATGGAAAAGACGGTAAACCATTTAAGACTAGAGACGGTGGTGTTATGCGGCTGGAGTATTTCATTAAGGAAACCTGCGATGTAATGTATGAAAAAATCATGGATAACCGAACCGTTTCTCCGGAAGAGGCGAGAAAAACGGCGGATATCATCGGCCTTTCGGCGATCAAATACGGCGATCTGTCTAATCAGGCGGCAAAAGATTATGTATTTGATGTGGACCGTTTTACATCAGCAGAAGGAAATACAGGACCGTACATCTTATACAGCATCGTTCGGTTGAAGTCCATCCTGTCAAAATATGAGGAGCAGACGCCATTACCGGTGGCGATGAAGATTGGCCCGGCCGTGTCGGATATAGAGAAAGCGCTGATGCTGGAAGCGGTAAAATGGAGCAGTGTGATAGAGGTCGTTTTTGAAGAGCGGGCACCGCATAAACTATGTGCATACGTGTTTGAATTGGCCAATGCTTTTAATCGTTTTTATCATGAAACGAAAATTTTAAAAGAAGAAAATGAAGAACAGAGGAAAAGTTATATTGCTCTGCTGGTATTAGTAAAAGAAATATTGATTACCTGTATTGATCTGCTTGGATTTGAAGCACCGGAGAGGATGTAGCCGCTATGACAGAGAGGTTGTTTGAGCAGGATAGTTATTGCAGAGAATTTAAAGCAGTGGTTAAAGAGGTGGTGCCGGAAGAGGATATTTTCCGAATTGTGCTGGACAGAACAGCCTTTTTTCCGGAAGGCGGAGGGCAGAGTGCCGATAGCGGAACTTTAAACGATTTGCAGGTGCTTGATGTACAGGAACAGGATGGTCAGATATATCATATGGTGAATAAACCGCTGGAAACCGGCGCAGAAGTGTACGGAGCGATCAACTGGCCAAAGCGGTATGTTAAGATGCAGCAGCATAGTGGAGAACATATCGTCTCTGGGCTTGTTCAGGCGAAGTTCGGCTACAATAATATTGGCTTCCATTTAGGCAGTGAGAGCTGCACAATGGATTTTGACGGTCTGCTAACGAAAGAGCAGATAAAGACGATCGAGATTCTGGCCAATGAAGTAATATATGAAAATCTGCAGATTGAGGTTCTGTATCCAAATAAAGCAGAATTGGGCAAACTGCATTATCGAAGTAAGATAGAGATTGAAGGACAGATAAGACTGGTCTGTATTCCGGGTTATGATCTTTGCGCCTGCTGTGCGCCGCATCTGAACCGTACCGGTGAAATCGGGCTGATCAAGCTGATCGGTCTGCAGAATTATAAGGGTGGTGTCCGGGTCACTATGGTCTGCGGGAGAAGAGCGCTGGCAGATTATGAACGGAAAGAAGAGAGCGTGAAAGAGATATCAGCTGCGCTTTCCGCTAAGGAAGAAGCGGTGTCCGAAGCTGTGGATCGATTGAAGCAGGAAAATGAATCCTTAAAGCAAAATCTATATAAGCAGCAGATGATTTTGGTCAATTATAAAGCCAAAGTTATTGATGCTGACAACCAGGTAATATGCTGCTTTGAATCTGAATTGGATGGTGAGGCACCCCGTGAATTGGTCAACCGGCTTGTAAAAAAAGGTGCACGTCTGTGTGCGGTGTTCTTTTATGCGGCGGATGGCGGTTACCGGTATGTGCTGGGCGGAAGTCAGGATGATGTAAGGCCGGTAGGCAGAAAGCTGGATGAGAGGTTTCAGGGACGTGGCGGAGGAAGTCCGCAGATGGTACAGGGAATGGTAAAAGGCGAGAAAGAAGATATCTGCCGCTTTTTTGATGAATACAGATGAAGCTTGATTCCCTTTTCCGCAACCTCGACCGCTATCAGTACAACAATGGCGTCCCGGCAAGTTTAAAGCCGTATTTTCACAACATCAATATCTTGATTCCATAAGAATTTTTCTAAGTCTTTAAATGAAATGAACAGTGTGGCTGTATTTTCCAGAGGATGAAGTCCGAGCCGTTTCTCCCTGCTGAGCTCCTTATCAATAAAAAATTCAACAGCGTGCTCAGTGTCATTCATTAGGCCGAACGGAGTGACTGCACCTTGCTTAAGATGCAGATATTTTTCCAGACGCTCTTCCGAAGCAAAGCTTAAATTACCAGCGCCAAGTGTTTTGCTGAGCTTCTTTAGATCGATACTTTTGTCTTCGCCTAATGTGATCAGAAAATGTCGTTTGCCTTTCCCATCGCGCAAGAATAGATTTTTGCACAAAGTTCCTTTCTCCGGGAGCCCCAGGCGATCCATATCTTCCATGGTATAGACCGGTTCATGTTCAATTACATCATATGAGATATTTGCCGCTTTCAAGGTATCATATACATGTTGTTTTTCACTCATTCTACGACCTCCCTTGTAGTGTTTTTACCATTATATAGCAGGAAAGCGGTGGCTGTAAAGTGTTTCGGGTATTTTAACTGCCATAAGCAGAAGTACGGACCTGCCTGAGAGCGCGGTTTACCGGCGGCAGAGCCAGAATAATCAAAGTTATAACCGCTTCAGGAATGAGGTAAGATGCCTGATATAGGATGGAATATACCCAGACATTCATCCCCTCCGGGGCATAGGCGGCGAAATACACCACCCCGGAAATAACCGAGAATACGAACCGTCCGAATACTCCGGTGACATAGCCGATATACAGACCATACTTTCGGGAGGCAAACAGTCCGGATAATCCCAGAGCACCGAAAGCCAGCGGATAATCGAGAATTACCTGCGGCACGCTCAGCATATACGGCTCGATTACAAACTGCAGGATTCCATAAGCTGCACCGGCAAGAATGCCGTATGCGGTGCCGAACCAATATCCGATTATACATATAAAAAACATACTGAGTAAAGTGATTGAACCGCCCATAGGCATTTTGAAAACCTTAATATAAGAGGTGACGAAGGCAATAGCGACTGCCATTGCTGAAAAAACAAGTTTCTTAGTAGTACTGTTTAAATTAGTCATGAATAAATCTCCTTCCTTACGCCGGCATTATCCGGATCAAGTTATGAGGGACCGTATGCACCGCATACATCTCAGCCTTAAAGCGCCCCTAGTTACATATATAGTTGTTTACAACAGTTGTATTGTAAGATGTCCGGCGGGGGGTTGTCAATAGTTTATATTTTTTTTAGTTGCAAGAAGCGAAAGGGAGAAGTAGAATAGAATAGTATAGAAGGAATAGAAATAGAGGAAATAAAGATGAATCCGAAAAAAAGAAATCCAGTATGGTATATCGCTTGTCCAATTGTTATTAATTTTGCTGTTAGTTTTTGTGTTCAGATGGCCGCACAGGTCATTTATATGATGTTCCATGTAGAACGGATGATGGCAGTTATGAATGATACGGAAGCGATGATTGAATGGGCCTATACGATCGCAGCAGAAATCCTCCAATATTCAACCGAAATTACCGGAGCGGCATCACTGGTGATGATACCGGCAGCATTATGGCTGTTTCATAAAGATCAGAAAGAAGATCGGTTGGGGGGACAGGTGCCGCCGCGAAAATTAATACCCTCCATGTATGGCATTCTGTTTGTTTTGGGTGTTGCGGTGTGTATTGCAGCCAGCAATTTGATTACATTGAGCAGTGTTTCCAGTTTAAGTTCAACTTATGAACCGCCTGCTGAATATATGTATAGCAGTCCGTTTATGATGCAGATCATCTGTCTTGGAATCATTACCCCAATAGCAGAGGAATTGATGATGCGCGGATTGGTATATAAGCGTCTGTCTAATCTGCTGCCGAAGAAAAGAGCGATGATCATAACAGCTCTGATATTCAGTATTATGCAGGCCAATCTGGTACAATTCATCTACACTGCGTGCCTGGGGCTGTTGTTTGCTTATATTTATGATTGTTATGGATCGCTGACAGCACCAATTTTTATTCATATGGTTTTGAATCTGACTTCAGTGACAGCTTCCGGTTTAAATCTGTTTTCGTGGATATTCTACAGTCCGGTTCGGATGGCGGTGGTAACAATTATATGTGCTGCAGTTGGAGCGGGAATGTTTGTGGTAATACAGAGATTTAATCAGAGCAATCATCCAACAGTGGAAGAAACGGTATAAAACCGGCGTGAGTCTTGCTGGTGGAGGAAGTAGAATTTAACAATTTTACCAGTATGAATTTAATAAATGTTACGAAATTATTAAAAAAAGTTGCAAAATATGAAAAAGTGTAGTATACTTCATTTGGATGTAAAAGATAACTAATAATGGGAAACAGAGGACAGGAGAATATATGAAGAAATTTTTGAAAATATTCGTAGCATCAGTATTAGCCAGTGCTTTAACGGTTACTTCGGCTTTTGCAGCCCCTACATCAAAAGAATTAGAAGAGAAGAAGGATGCGCTGGAAGATCAGAAACAATCGGCGCAGAGCCAGGTGAGTTCACTGCAGAGTGAATTGACTCAGGTACTTGAAAAGATAAACAAGCTGGAAGAAGAGCTTATTGCTAAAGGTGAGGAGATACAGCAGGCAACAGCAGATCTTGAGATCGCCGAAGCAAAAGAAAAACAGCAGTATGAGGATATGAAACTTCGTATCAGGTATATGTACGAAGAAGGCGGTACAAGCTTCATCGAAACGCTGTGTTCGGCAACCGACTTCAGCGATCTGATCAATAAAGCAGAATACGTGGAAAACGTAAGTACATATGACCGGGAAATGATGAACGAGTATGTTGCGACCAAAGAGCAGATTTCGACTCTGAAGGCAGATCTTGAAGAAGATCAGAAGCAACTTGAATCCATGCAGGCTGAATATGAGACTGAGAAAGAGTCATTAAATAGTTCAATCAGTTCCAAGCAGGCTGAAGTTGCAGATTTTGATTCGCAGATTCAGGCGGCGGCAGAAGCGGTGGCAGCAGCAAAGGCTGAAGAAGAAGCGGCAGCCCAGCGGGCAGCCGAAGAAGCGGCAGCGGCACAGGCAGCACAAGCAGCACGGAGTTCTGCTGGTTCTCAGGCTGATAGTGGTTCAAGCGGCTCCAGGAACCCGGACAGCAGTATTCCCAGCAGCAATAGCAATTCGTCATCAAGCGGCGGCGGAACGGGTAATACTTCTACCGCACAGGCAATCGTAAATGCAGCTTATAGCCAGTTAGGTGTTAATTATGTATGGGGCGGTACGAGTCCGGGAGTAGGACTTGACTGTTCAGGTCTGACTCAATATGCACACCGCCAGGCAGGCATTTCAATAGCGAGAACCTCAGGACCACAGGGCGGCGGCGGAAAAGCAGTAAGCAGTCCGCAGGCAGGTGATCTGGTATGCTATGCCGGCCATGTAGGAATTTACATCGGCGGCGGTCAGATGATTCATGCACCTCATACCGGAGCGGTAGTAAGAGTGCAGTCGGTATATGGTTCGCCATGGTACCGCAGATACTGGTAAATGAAAGTTGCGGATTACAATGAAATCATTGTAATCCGTTTTTTGTCTGAAAAAATATAATAAAACAATGAAATTGGATGAAAAAGGTTGAAAATTGCCAAATTATGATATATAATTAATTCTAATATGTGGGGACATATGAGTATAAATAAAATACATATAAGGTGGATGAGAATATGAAGAAATGTTTATCTAAGCTCATGGCATCTGTTGTTGTGGGCTCTTTAATTGTTATTCCGGTACAAGCAGCTCCGGACACAGATTCTATTCAGAACCAGTTGGATGCCGCACAAAGTCAGGTAAATGACCTGCAAACACAGCTGCGTACTGTTTTAAACCGCATTTATGCGCTGGAAGAAGACATGATCACCAAAGGAGAGGAGATCATTCAGGCGGAGGAGGATCTGGAAATTGCGCAAGTGTTGGAACAGCAGCAGTACGAAGATATGAAGCTTCGTATCAAGTATATGTACGAAGAAGGCAATAATACCGCTTTTGAAAAGATACTGACCTCCGGCAGTATCAGTGAAATGCTGAATCAGGCAGAATATGTGCAGAATATTCACGGTTATGACCGGGAGATGCTTAATGAGTATGTAAAGACCAAGGATAAAGTGACCGAACTGAAAAGCACGCTGGAGATCGAGATGTCAGAACTGCAATCGATGCAGGTGGACTTTTCTGATCAGCAGGCCAGTCTGAATTCCATGATTGTAAATAAACAATCGGAGATTACGAATCTGGATGATCAGCTTCAGGAAGCGGTACAGGCAGCGGCTGTGGAAGCTCAGGCAAGAGCAGAGGCGCAGCAGGCTGAAGAAAATCAGGTGGCATCAGCAGCGGAAAGTAATATTGACAGCAATACTAATACCAGCAATAATACAAGTAGTAATACAAGTACAAATAATAATAACGGCAGCAATAATACCAACAATTCAAATAGTAGCAGCACGAATACCGGTAACAGCAATAATACTAACAATTCGTCGAATAACAGTAACAGCAGTTCAAATAGCAGTACCGATTCGACATCCAGTGGAAATACCGCAACCGCACAGAAAATTGTGAATGCAGCTTATAGCCAGCTGGGAGTGGATTATGTATGGGGTGGTACAGCACCGGGAGTTGGCCTGGATTGTTCAGGATTGACCCAATATGCTCATAAACAGGCGGGAATTTCAATTGGCAGAACCTCTGGTGTACAGGGTGCAGGCGGAAAAGCAGTGAGTACTCCACAAGCGGGAGATCTGGTATGTTATGCCGGTCATGTGGGGATCTATATCGGCGGCGGCCAGATGATCCATGCACCGCAAACCGGAGCAGTAGTAAGAGTGCAATCAGTATATGGTTCACCGTGGTACCGCAGATACTGGTAAAATAGTACAGGATATCGGATATTCAATCGATATCCTGTTTTTTGTTTGTTTTGGGATAAAGTGCTTGCCAATAAAATACAGGTATGATATAATTTTATGGTCGCAAAAATCACGCATGTGGTTGCTTTTGAGGGTGCCTAAGCTGATACAGCCGGTTTCAAAAGAGGAAAACATGCGGAAGTAAAAAACCAAATTGGAGGAAGAAAACATGAGTGTTATTTCAATGAAACAGCTTTTAGAAGCAGGTGTTCACTTTGGACATCAGACCAGAAGATGGAATCCTAAAATGGCAGAATATATCTACACCGAAAGAAACGGCATCTATATCATTGACCTGCAGAAATCGGTAGGAATGGTAGATACAGCTTATCAGGCAGTAGCTGATATCGTTGCAGAAGGCGGCACAATTCTATTTGTAGGTACCAAGAAACAGGCACAGGATGCGATTAAGGCCGAAGCAGAACGCTGCGGTATGTTCTATGTGAATGAAAGATGGCTGGGCGGTATGCTGACCAACTTCAAGACTATCAAGAGCAGAATCAATCGCTTGAAGGATATCGAAAGAATGGCAGAAGACGGAACCTTCGATGTATTACCGAAGAAAGAAGTTATTGCTATTAGAAAAGAGTGGGAAAAATTAGAGAAGAATTTGGGCGGAATCAAAGACATGAAGAAAGCGCCGGATGCAATCTTTATCGTTGATCCCAAGAAAGAGAGAATCTGTGTACAGGAAGCTCATACTCTGGGAATCCCGCTGATCGGTATTGCAGATACAAACTGTGACCCGGAAGAACTGGATTTTGTAATCCCGGGTAACGATGATGCAATTAGAGCGGTAAAATTGATTGTTTCCAAGATGGCAGATGCTGTTATCGAAGCAAATCAGGGTGCTGCAGGTTATGAAGAAGCATACGATGAGGCTTATCAGGCTGAAGAAGGTGCAGAAGAAGTTCAGGTAGAAACCGAAGCATAATCATGCAATATCAAATGCTTCAGCCCATTATGCGGTTGAAGCATTTTTTTAAGAGATTACTATAAAATTTATCAATGGAGGAAAATAAAATGGCAGTAACAGCTAGTATGGTAAAAGAATTAAGAGAAATAACCGGTGCAGGAATGATGGATTGTAAAAAAGCGCTGAATGAAACAAGCGGCAATATTGATGAAGCTGTAGAATATCTTAGAAAGAACGGACAGGCAAAGGCTGAAAAGAAGGCCGGAAGAGTTGCTGCAGAAGGTCTTGTGCAGACAGTTATTAAAGATGATAAAAGAGCAGCGATTGTAGAAGTAAACTCGGAAACTGACTTTGTTGCTAAGAATGAAGAATTCCAGACTTTTGTAAAAGATGTTGCAGAGCAGGCGCTCAACACTCCGGCAGCGGATGTGGATGGATTTCTGGCTGAAACCTGGGCGGCGGATACTTCAAAAACAGTAAAAGATGTTTTGACCGAAAAGGTTGCAGTAATCGGTGAAAACCTGTCTATCAGAAGATTTGAAAAAATTGAATCAGACGGCTGCATCGTATCTTACATTCACGGCGGCGGAAGAATCGGTGTATTGGTAGAAGGTGATACGGATGTGGTAAATGATGAAGTAAAAACCTGCTTAAAAAACGTAGCTATGCAGATTGCAGCTATGGCACCGAAATATGTATCAAATGCAGAAGTATCTGAAGATTATAAGGCACATGAGAAAGAAATCCTGCTGGCTCAGGCAAAGATAGAGAATCCGGATAAACCGGATAATATCATTGAAAAGATGATCATCGGCCGTCTGAATAAGCAGCTAAAGGAAATTTGTCTGCTGGATCAGGCTTATGTTCAGGATTCTGATATGACTGTGGCAAAATATGTTGAGTCGGTTGCAAAGGCGGCCGGAGCAAAACTTTCTATTAAAAAGTTTGTTCGCTATGAGACTGGCGAAGGTATTGAGAAGAAAGAAGAAGATTTTGCGGCTGAAGTTGCGAAACAGATCGGGAACTAAGTGAAAAAGTAAGGTATCTTTTTTATATAAATTAAGAAGGTAATGACTGAAATGGAGTATATTGCAGGGATGCGGTATACTCCATTATTGATGTGCCTAAAAATAATATACAATACCATTAAAGTATTGTAATACGAATAATATTGCACCATACTGGTGCAATTATTTATTTGTGGAAAAAGCGACAAAATCGTATGATATATACACAATTTCGACAACGGGAGGGAAATATGTCGAACGGAACCAAGTTGCTTGTATATAAGTATCGTGCCGTGGATGTTAACGGATATAAAGTCACAGGAGAGCTTACGGCCAAATCCAGCCAAGAGGTTATCGATCTGCTGCATGAGCGGGATTGCCGCCCAATTAATATTGAAGAAAAAGTTAAAACAGCCAAAGAGCTTGGGCAGATAGAGATCAGCCCCATAAAGGTAAAAACGAAAGAGCTTACGGTATTCTGCCGGCAACTTTCTACAATGCTTAGAGCCGGGCTGGCTTTAGATAAGGCTATGCGGCTGCTGATTGGGCAGACCAGTCACAAAACATTAAATAGGGTACTGGAAGAAGTATCTGCCAGGATTGGTCAGGGAATATCACTCTCCAGTGCCATGAAAGAACATGGGACAGTATTTCCCAGAATATTGGTCAATATGATAGAAGCCGGCGAACTTACAGGCAGCCTGGATATTGCGCTGGTACGGATGGCAGATCATTTTGCGAAGCAGAATAAGATGAATAATAAGATAAAAGGTGCAATGATATACCCGATTATTCTGCTTTGTATGACGTTTGCGGTATTTACGGGGCTGATGCTTTTTATAGTACCAATATTCATTGAGCTGTTCGAATCCAGTGGTATAAAAATGCCGGCAATCACCCGGTTTCTAATTAGCGTAAGCAAAGGTATGACTTCGTATTGGTATCTTTACTTGGCGGGAGTGGCCGGAATTGTATATGGAATCAAGGCATTTCTGGCCTGGGATAAAGGCAGACAATGGTTTGATATGCGTAAATTGACATTGCCGCTTGTCAGGGGGCCGATGCGGCAGTTGGTTACTGCCAGATTCACAAGAACTTTGTCTACGCTGTTGAGCAGTGGTATTCAGCTTGTTAATGCATTGAGTTCAGCCGCAGAGACGGTAAATAATGTGATTATTGAAAAAGCGGTTATTGAGACGGCTGAAGATGTTAAAAAGGGTGTCTCGCTGACAGCGCAGCTTGAAAAAATACCATATTTTCCACGGATGATGACATCTATGGTGGGCATTGGCGAAGAATCCGGCGAGCTGGATGGGATGCTGGAGAAGACTGCTGACTATTATGACGAAGAGGCCGATGCGGCCATTAAAAAGCTGACATCCTTTATAGAACCGCTTGCTTTACTTATGGTCGGCATTGTTGTTGGTGTAGTTGTGATTGCAATGTATTTGCCGATGTTTCAGAGTTACTCCGCATTGGGATAAATATGGGAGTGCTGTGAGTATGGCGTTAAATATATTGACAATAAATTTTATTGGTAGAAAGGAGAAAGGGGGTAAAAGCAAAAGCGGGGTAAGTATTATAAGTTACTAATTATTTGAAGAAAAGGAAGGAGAAAGAAGGATGTTAAATACGATGATGAAAAAAAGCAAAAAAGCAAAAAAAGGATTCACACTGGCTGAACTGGTTATTGTTGTTGCAATAATTGCTATCCTGACAGGGCTGGCTGTTGTGGTTTTTGGAAACATGACGGATTCTGCCCAAAAATCAACTTTTGAGGCAAATCACAGAACGATAATCTCTGCAACAGTAATGGCTGTAGCTGAAAATAATGGCAGCGTGGACGGACTTACGACTACAGCTATAGACAAATATGTTTCTAATAAGAAAGGTGAACAAGGAGTTCAAAAGTTGCAAGGTAGTCCAAAGGGTGCAACATATGCTGTGGCTGTGGATACAACAACCGGTGTGGTTACTGTTACGTCTACATTTAATAATGAAACGCTTACTTATAGTTCTAAATAATATCTAAAAGAGCCAAACCAAGAAATACAGGCGGATGATAAGTTATTAGTATCCCCAGACGGCAATATTGACGAGATATGAGATACCGGAATCTGAGACAGATACTCAGATTCCGGTATCAATGGAAAGATGCATTAGGTGAACTGTGCTGCATGGAGGTGGGATTTGAAGAAGAGAAAAGGTTCGGCCCTGATTTTGGTTATTTGTATTATGGTAGTAATCACGATAATCATGGGAGGGCTGAGTACTTATTTTATGGTAAATGCCGCACAGGCGACGAAACAAAAAGAGCGGATACAGGCATATTATCTGGTGGCTGCAGGACTGGAGCTCGGTGTAAGTGCGTTGATGGAACCCGGTGTGGATGCATCAGGTGAACAGTATTATCCTTTGTTGGAACATTATACGGTCAGTCAGGCATCTGATACACAAACCCTGGATCTGGGAACCGACAGAAAGGTCATACTTACAGTCCAGGCGGTGGATCGTGACGGAAAGAAGATAACCGGCGGCAGTCCGGCCGGAACTATATGGATTCAGATTACGGCGGTAGGTACTTATACAAATAGTACCGGCAGTACCGAGCAGGCGGGAAGTATCAGGATTGATTCAAACAATCCTGCAAATATTATCCGGGAGTTGGAAAAGCCTTAGAATACACAATCATAGTATTAAGAGCTTTGCGGGTATTGGGGGTAGAATAAAGTGAAAAAAATATATAAAAGGGAAAAAGGTATTTCTCTCATAGAAATTATTTGCGCCTTGGCAGTGCTGAGTCTGTTTGCACTTGGTGCAGTAAATCTACTTCAGATGGGAACTTCGTCTAATGTGGCGGTTGCCAGAGAATTTGATTTACAGAGTGGTGCGCGTACCGCTATGGAGACTATGACCAATAAAATCCGGTATTCTACAGCAGTCTTTATTATTCCTGAATCGGGCTTCAGTGAGAATAATCTGTCAAGTGGATGGGATTATATGGGGGTACTTGAAACGGATGATGGACTTCAGGAACTGGTTTTGTTTGAATATATGCAAGATTCGGCCAATCACAAAAAGACCGTATTGCTTAAGGAACAAAACGGCTTCGTATATAATCTGGAATTCAAGAAAAAGAACAGAAGTAAGGACAATCTGCTAATCCAATATCTTTTTAACATCTATCAAGATGGAAACGAATATTGGACGCTTGGATCTGAGGCAGAGGCTATGAATTCTCTGCAGGTAGTTGATTGGAGTACGGATACTGACAAAGGAAGGGCAATAGCCATTCAGAGTACAGGACGGGAAAAATCCAAGACACGAGGCCGGGTAGCACTTGTTCTGGATGTATCCGGTTCTATGGCATATAGTTTTTCCGGAGCTTCTAATTATAGCAACGAGCGTCATAATGCAATGGTAAAGTCAGCTTTGCAATTGCTGGCCACTTTCGCTGAGGAAGATAATATTGATGTGGCTATTATTCCATATTCTAGCACTGCCGATTATCCGTCAACAACAGTATGGAAGAAAAATGGTATATCTGATTATATGTTTTTAAATGCCAAGTCAAATTACGTACAGCTGCAAAATATGGTCAAAAGTCTTAGTCCATACGGCGGAACAAATACCGGAGACGGATTGCGCAGAGCTTATCATGCCCTTGTTAATGATACGTCAGGCAGCGGAAAAACTGCAGATTACACGATTCTTTTATCTGATGGAGACATGACTCTTGCGACGATGGAAGAAGTGAAAAGATATACGTCGGGTACCATATATACTGTCAATGATGTGGTAAATCGTAACTTTTATATAGGATCAGGCGCAGCACCCAATTCAGACAGTGGATTATTATGTGCTTCTTTCAACATATATTTTAATGCTAATACTGGTGAAGTGAATCATTCTGCAGTATCAAACTGGCTTAGGGGAAAAAGTGCTGCTACCATTTACAGCAGCATAAAAGGATGCCTTTATGGAACAGCATTTGCTGGTAATCCTATAATTGATGTGTACTCAAAGGAATATGTTAAGGAAATGGGAAAATCTCTGCAGGACTACGGGGTAACCTCCTACTTTGTTGCCGTATCGTCAGATGTTTCCACCAAAGGGATACAAATTGTCAAGGAGGCATTAAATATCGAAGATTCATCGATTTACAATCCGTTGAATCAGGAAGAATTATTAAGTGCATTCGATTCAATTGGAGAAGCAATCGTGGAAGATTTATGGTTTATAAATGGACCGGTATGGTAGGACTTCTCTTAAATGGAGTGATCAAAACATGGAAAAGAGAAAAGGGTTTACTATGATTGAAGCAGTTATCGCTATGGCTCTTCTTTCTGCTATGACTGCAATTTTTGTGGCAGGTATTATGCATTCTTATAAATACCTAATGAAGATGAAATCTTTGACAGCCGATACTTATTCTATGATGCAGAGTGTCGAGAATGAAGTACAGGAAATTAGGGATCAGCTGGACTCACCGGTTCCGGATATGTCGGGATATACAGCCTTGAATTATTCTGTGTTTGGTAAACCGGTTAAAGCTTTTGAAGTTTCCATGTCAGGAGATTATGGTTCAATCTGGACTTTAGTAGGTGAAAATACTTATGAGGAACTCAAGGTTCCCGTTATATCGGTTTCTGCTGTTCTGCAAAATGGAAATTTTCCAACTGCATCCTATCTGAATAGCAGTTTGCTGGCAGAATCAAATGAAATACTGGCAGATGAAAATCAGTCATTGTATCTGACGACGACTTACAGATGGTATGTGTCAAAAAAAGGATACTATATTCGGAGCAATGATGTTTCGGATTATCTAAACAGTAAATATTATCCGGTTTTTCCAACCGATTATCAGGCAGTGGGTGGTGCGGCCGGAATATCCGCCAGCATGAACGTGAAATCGGAGAAATATTTGGGCAGGCATCTATTGGTAATGGCAACTCCGGTGGCCACTTCCGGTAAGATGGGGACAGAAGTTATGAGCAATTATCTATACATATCCGGTTTTCCGCTTATCGACAGCAGCCCTAAGATGCACCTTGATGCATCGCTTATTAATATTGACGATTATGACACCTATCTGTCAGGGGCAGGAGAGGTCATAAAATGGACAGATTTTACCGGTAATGGATATAATGCTGTGACTGTGCCGGCAGGTACGACAATAACAAACCGTACAATTGATTTTGGCAATCCCGATGCAAATCATACAAATGATTTTGACAGTTCCTATGCAAATATTATTGAGTATAGCGGCAGCAAGGTGATGAGCATTGAATCCAATATTGGGAAGATGCAGGAATGTACCTTGTTTGTAGTGGTCAATATTGAGGCGGGAAATGTAAGTAATCCCTTTATTGTTACAAACAATAGCAGCCTTGCTTTAGACCGGCTTACTATTGGACCGGATCAATTAGACATTAGCGGAGTATCCGGTGACAATTGGTATATTATAGGGATTACCGTCAATAAGTCAGGCGGGGCAGGTGTTATTTCTGCGGCAGTAAACGATGGTATTGCCCAGCAGATCCCTATGAATGATTCCCGTCAGGAGATTGATTTTGGAGATATGACCATTGGAACGGACGGTGCAATGCTGGCCGAAATTATTCTCTATGATAAGATTGTGGATTCGGGTGATTACAATAATATTTTAAGTTATCTGCTGGAAAAGTATAAAAACATCAATGAATGAAGGTGAATTATGAAGCCGGTTTTGAAAGTTGTCGGGGAAGAAAATCGAGAAATTGAACAAAAACATATTAGAAAACCAAAAGTCAGGTCTTTCAAACTGAAGAAGAAATCCAGACCCCTAGTAGGGATTGATATAGGCTCCCACACCATAAAGGTTGCTGTTGGACAATACAAAAATGATAAGATTGTACTAAAGAAAGTGTGCAGTATGAGAATTGCGCAAGGTACAGTTAAGGATGGCAAACTAATTCGGAAAAATGACACAGAGGCAGCCATTGCTAATCTGCTAAGTGAGACAGCGATTAAGAATAAGGATTTTGTTTGTGCAGTGGAAAGTAATGAAGTTGTCCGGCGTGAAATGCTCCTTCCCTGGGTGGATGAAAGTGAGATCATGGGGTTGATTACCTATGAGATCGGTCAATATTTACCTATTAATCCGGAGTCTTATATAATCCAATATAAGGTGTTAGATGAAAAGGCAGGAGAAAATGGACAGAAGATGCGGTTAATGGTTTGTGCTGTGCCCAAGGATTTCGTTTCCGATTATATGGATGTTTTGCTTGATGTACATTTAAAACCTTATGCTTTGGATACAAATACAAATGCTCTGGAGAAATTATTGCTGCTTAAAACCACCCGGGAATTCAGAAACAAAAATTGTGTTTTTATCGATATGGGACACAGCCAGTTCCATATTTCATTCTTCCGCGATGGAGACTGCCTGTTTAGTAAAAAAATAGACATCGGCGGTTATATGCTGAATGATGTTCTGCTGACCAATCTTGAGATCAGTGAAAAAGATGCAGAAAGGCTTAAAATTCATAATATGGAAAGGATAAGTCTGTTAGAACTTAGCGATGAATATAGTAATGGTGCAGTATTTTCCGGTGATGAAGGTGGGATTGTTCTTAAAGGTTTTATGGATGTCATTAATAATTGGGTAGAAGAGATTAATCAGGTTCTAAAATACATTATTAGAGGAAATGCAAAGCTTGATGTTATTTTTCTATATGGCGGCTGTTCTTTCATACGTGATGTTGATAATTATTTTCAAAAGAAATTTGAGATAAAAACAAAACGTATTGAGATGAATAATAGTGTGTCCGGTAAGATTGATGTAACGCAGATACCAATTTATCTAAATGCTATTTGTGCTTTAATACGAAACTAATAATTTGCGAGGTTAAAGTATTTTTATGGATATAAATTTTTTTGAACCTATTAGAAAAAAGAAAAAGAAGATAAATTATGTCTTTCTGCTGTTTTTTGCAGTAACGTCTATAGTGCTGACTTTGTTAATCTTGCTTTGCATAGTAAAAAAAGCGGAATATGCGCAGACAAAAAGGAAAGTGAATGATATAAATAGTATGATGGAAGACCCGCTATTTCAAAAGCAGTTAAAAAGTGTGAACGTTAAAGAGAAGGAAATAGAAGAAATTTCAGAACGGTATGCCTATTTGCTTGCTCTGTCGGCTTCTGTCCCCGGATATCACACGGTGAGGGAAGAAGTTTTAAGGGCCCTGCTGGACGAGCTTACAAAATCATTATATCTTGAGAAGGTTATTGTTACGGATGATCAACTGACACTGGATGGTTATGCCACAAGTATCCCGGATGTCACTCAATTTGAATATAATCTCGGTCATTGTGGACTGTTTGAAAATGTAATAGTCAACACGGTGCAGGAGGAGTTAGTCACCTATCTTTTTTCGGGCACAGAAATTGTACAGACAGTATATAGTTACAAATTTAATATTCAGCTTACTATTTTAGATACAGGAGTCCCTGATGAGAGTATAGAGGAGAGGTAACGTGCAAAAAAAAATAGTTATTGTGCCAAGTCTTATTTGCCTGGTTATGGCAGCGATTGTTTATATAATGATATACAAGCCGCTTACTTCTGATATTGAAATAATAAAAACGGATCTTGAAATGGCTGAATTAGAGTATTCAACTAAACAGAAGCGTATTGATACAATAACTTTACTCAATAAAGAAGCTAAAAAAATGATAGAAAACAGCAACTATCAATTTTATGGTGAAACCCCGCAAGAAGAGCTTATTGTAAAGATTAATGATTTGTGTGCGGCATCAGAAGTCAGAGTGCTGGAAATCAGTTACAGCGGATTAAGTGAATTTAATCTTGAAGCGGCAGAAAACGAAGCAGCCGAAGCTGAACCAAAGGAAAGCGGAGAAGATACAGCAGAATCAGAAACAGCTCAGGCAGATACAGCAGAATCAGAGGAGTCTGAAACGCAGGACGCACAGACAGAGACACCGGATGAGAGTTTACTTTATGGTGATATTTTTACCGTTAAATTTGCAGGTACTTTCGAACAAATATTATCAATCCTAAATTCGATCGATAATAATGATAAAAAAATAGTAAATGCAGGGATAGAAATAAATACAGAATTAGATGTTACATCGCAAGTACCGGAGGAATTGACGTCCAGATACCCGGATGTGAATTTTGACGAATTAATGATAGAAGAGGGAGTGTTATCCTGCCAAATGCAATTGATTTTTTTCCAGTTGAAGGGGATGGAAGAATATGTTGTTCATGACTATAACATATTGGAAGAAGAACCACGGGAGAAATCAATCCTTGAGTCTCCTTTTGATGTTTATATAGATGAAAGTCTTAGACAATATGAATAATAGCATATACCTGAGAAAGAAGGTGGATATTGTGGTCAGTGGAGAAGAGAGGGCAGAATATAACATGCGGCCGGAAAAAGCAGATTTGGAGCGGGAAAAGGTAATTAAAAAAATCAGGGAGATGGAACAGCAGGAACAAAAAGAGCGAAACGAAGAAGAAGGAAATATGTTACATACAAATGCTGGGAGAATCCATTTTGATTTCATAGATCTGGGAGAATATTCTGCCCGGAAAGAGACGGTTCCGGAAAATTCCGATAGTAATACTCATGGCGATGATACAGTATTTTCTGATGACACAGTTTCGGAAGATGCAGGTTTGGGCAAAATAATTGAAATATCGCAAGGACAGGCCGCGCAAAATATACAGCTGGTGCAGCCTGTATTGGATGACAATAATGAGCTCCCTTCTGAGGATGCATTGTTATCTTTGAAGCGGGAACATCCGGCAGAAGAGATAATTTATCCTGCAGAGAAAAAAGGAAAAAGTATCTATCAAACAGACCGGCTTTTCGCCCCAATGCTTAAGCGGGCTGAAGGTATTTCTCTATTAGATTTTCTGGTTGATAATACAGAAGAAGAATTGGCGGTTTCTGTGGATAATGAGTTATATATCAATAGTGCGGCATCAATAAGACTTTTAGTGAAAGCCGGGCATGCCAGTCTGTATATGAATCGGAAGGAGGCAGGGAGGTTATGGGGAACAGTTTGTTTTTATTCCATAGATGCGGGATATACCAATATGGCGTTTTGGAATCTTACCAATGTTGTGTATAAATCGGATTCGGCGAAAGCAAAAGCAATTCTTAAAGTAATCATAAAAAAAGAACAAAAATTAATGCAGATAATAAACGAATGTTTAAATGACAATAGGGAAAAGGGGGAGTAGAAAATGGACAACAGAGGTTATAATTCGGTAGAGGAAGTAAAGAAGCATTTACATGAATTGTATAACAACAAAATCAAAGAACTGGAATTATTAAAAGCAAGACTAGAAGGATTGAGAAGAAAAGATGACGAAATTCTGGCTCAGGAGAAAGAGAAACTTAACCGTCAGTATGAGCAAAAAGAAAAAGCCGTCAAGAGCAGATATGCTAGAATGGAAGAAGAATTTGAGCGCAGGGTTCAGGATAAAGCAAGAGAAATAGTGAGGGATTATTGTGATGAATTAAAGCGTGGATTGGATAAGGTGAAAAATGCTTTAGTTAATATGGAAAGCAGTATGGCTAAGCTTATTGAAATTCGTGACATTAAACTGGCAGAGTATAGTGAAAGTTCTCAGGTATTTCAGGATGACAGGGATTATACCGGAGCATTAAGTTTTGCGGGAAACAGTGCAGATATGCAGATAGAAGAGGAATTTAAAGAGTTGTTGTCAGAACAGGACAAAAGGTTGGAAAGTATTGCGAATCTTATAAACGAAGAGTAAGGTATTCCATTATATCAGTATAATAAAGGAGACCAATATGTCATTTAAAAAAAATGGATCTAATGCTAAAAAGAAGAAAAATGCGTGGTTTTGTATTGCTTGTGTATGTATTTTTTCTATGGCTCTGACAGTCAGGGCCTTTGCAGAAGAAATAGAAGCCCCCCCTATTCAACAAGGCAGTGACGAGAATATTATTCTAAGTGAAGAAGAATTAACAGAAATCAATAGAAACATTTCCAGTTCTATCACTGCAGAACGCCTTCTGGTTGTTTTAAAGGCCTACTCACTTGAAGGCGAAGTATCCTATTACTGGGGTGGGAAATCTTCAGCGATTGGCTGGGATAAGAGATGGGGGAAGCAGTCATATGTAACCAGTGAAGGGAGCAGAACTACCGGTACACTTAGAACTTTTGGACTGGATTGTTCCGGCTATGTGAACTGGGTATTTAATAATGCCATGAAGAAAGATGTAACTTTGAAAGTAGGCAACGGTACGACCAGCCAATGGGCGAAATCCAGTGCAGTCAGCTGGAATAATGCACAGCCGGGAGATTTAGCTTTCTTCTATGATCCCATCAATTTTAGTGGCATAAATCACGTCGGAATAGTAGTAGGGGAAAATGATAAGAATGAGCTTTTAGTTGCACATTGTTCGAGTTCATATAACAATGTGGTAATTACTGAGGCGGAATCTACCGGATTTAAATATATCAGAACACCTGATATCTATGAAGATGCAGGAGTTACTGATAAAATATATAGAGCAACCAGCAGTTATAAAAAATAAAATAAAGAATTTCTTTGAATATGATGAAAGGAATGGATAGATAGTGAATGGGATGCCGAAGCCATATGTTGATCTGAAGGAACTTACAAAGTATATAGAGCAAATGAGATTTAAAAAAGCGATTAATGGTTTTAACCGTACAGATGTATTTGAGAAAATGACGGATATGCAGAATATCTTCCAACAGTATATTGACCAATATGAAAAAATTCTGGATGAAAAAGATGCTTACATTTCTGAGCTTTCCGCCAGAATGCAGAATGTAAAAGAAAACTATAAACAGAAATTATTGAAAAGGGATTCTATAATAAATAAATTAAATCGGGAACTGGAGGAATATAATGAGTTGCTAAAAAAATACAAAGACCGAAATAATGATTCTGAAATTGCAGGCAAGAAGATACAGAAGGCTCATACTACGGCACGTTTAATAATTGAACAGGCGAAAATTGATGCGGAACTGGAAGCTTTGAAATCTCATGAACGGCAAAATGCAGAAAAGGAAAGGTATAGAAAATGGAAACTACATACAGAAACTGCCAGCCATGAAGTATTGGATAATTTAAAACAGATGGAAAAGTATATTACACATCTTGATGACAAATTAATAGATAATGCAACGGTAAAGGAAGAGATATTATGATTGGAGTAATTGTTCTGATCTATGGTGTTATTCTGGGAAGTTTTTACAATGTGGTAATATATCGGCTGCCGCTTGAAAAATCAATTATCCGGGGACGCTCCTTATGCCCTTTCTGTAAAACAAAGCTGGCTGCAAAGGATCTGATACCGGTTTTCAGCCAGTTGAACCTAAAGAACAGATGCAGATATTGCGGTGAAAAAATATCAGTTAGATATATGACGATAGAGCTTCTGACAGGATTTTTGTTTCTTTTTGGTTATAATTTGTATGGTCTGAGCTGGGAATTTCTTATTCATGTGGCGTTATGTTCTATGCTCTTAATTACTGCACTGATTGACTATGATCACATGGTGATAATGGATTCAGTGCTGTTTGTCTTTTCAATACCGATGTTTTTATGTATAGTATTTACAAAGATGGCTGCAAGAGAATATCTGCTGGGTGCTGTTATTGGTTTTAGTGCTTATCTGGCCATATATGTGCTGGCAAAGCTGATATATAAGAAAGAAGCTTTTGGATATGGTGATGTATTACTGATGGGGGCAGTAGGGCTTTTCCTTGGAATAGATAAGATTATTGTAGCAGTTATCATGCCTTTTTATATTGCATTAGGAGCGATCATAGTCAGAAAGTTATTTGGAAAACAAATAAAGAGAAAAGATGAAATTCCATTTGGACCGTTTATTTGTATTGCAGCTTGTATTACTTCAATATTCGGTAATCAGATTACTGGTTTTTTCAGAGGTATATAATGATAAAAAGACAATTAGGCGAACTGTTACTTAAGTTGAATATATTGACGCAGGAACAATTGGATGCGGCACTGAAGAATCTAATAACTGATGAAGAATCCTATAATCAAAGTAATGGTGATTTTCAGTTGGCGGAAGAATTGCTGCATCATAATTATGTATCTGAGCATCAATTGCTGCCGGTCCTTGAATACCTCGCCGGCGTACCATACATGAATCTTAAGAATTGTAACATAGATCAATCCGCGGCCAGGATGCTGCCGGAAGCAGTGGCAAGAAAATACAATCTCATACCAGTCAGCCGTTCCGGCGGGAAGCTGGTGGTTGTTATGACCGATCCACTGGATTTGATTGCGCAGGATGATGTCAGGATTATTTCAGGTTGTGAATTAGACATATATTTTGGATTTCAAAGTGAAATTATAGCTGCCGTTAATACCAATTATATTACTTCCGAAGTAGCGGAACGGGCTATGGAAGAGATTATTGGACAGACAGAAGAAGAGAAAGACACCGCACAGAAAAATATTGATGATGAAGTTATGCGGGCACCGGTAGTACGGCTTGTGAATTCGCTATTTAGTCAGGCGGTTAAGATGGGGGCAAGTGATATACATATAGAACCGATGGAGAAAAGAGTAAAGGTGCGGTTTAGAAAAGACGGAGATCTCAAAGAAATTATGGATATTCCTAATTCATCATTAAATGCGGTGATATCCAGAATTAAAATCATGAGCGGACTGGACATTGCTGAGAAAAGAATACCTCAGGATGGAAGATTTGGCATGATGTTGGATGGGGGACCGATAGATTTCCGTGTATCGGTACTTCCCATTGTCTATGGTGAAAAGATCGTTATACGAGTATTAGACAGAACGAGCGTTCTGGTTACCAGAGAACAATTAGGATTTTCTGTCCGCAATTCGGAATTATTTGATAAGGCGATTAAGGCACCGGAAGGAGTCATCCTGCTTAGCGGCCCGACTGGAAGTGGTAAAACAACAACGTTGTATACCATTCTAAGAGAACTGAACAGTTCCAATGTTAATGTCATTACAGTTGAAGATCCGGTAGAATATCATCTGGATGGCATACATCAGGTACAGGTAAATACCAAGGCCGGCCTTACATTTGCTCATGGTCTCCGGTCAATTTTACGCCAGGATCCGGATATTATTATGGTCGGCGAGATCAGAGATGCGGAGACAGCGGATATAGCGACAAAAGCAGCCATAACCGGGCATGTTGTGCTTTCAACTATACATACGAATGATACAGTTAGTACCATATCCAGACTTGCGGACATGGGGATTGAATTATATATGGTTTCTTCCGCATTAAGGGGAGTCGTGGCACAAAGACTGGTAAAAAGACTGTGCAGCAACTGTAAACAAAAAAGAGAGACAACATCTGAGGAAATGGCAATGCTGAAACTTAGGCAGCCGGAAGTCATATATGACCCCGCAGGGTGCAATATATGCTCAGGAACGGGGTATTTGGGAAGAACTGCTATTCATGAGGTATTGGTGATGGACCGTGAGATCCGAAGCATGGTAACCTGCGGGAAAAATATAGATACAATTAAAGAGAAAGCCATCGAGAAAGGTATGCAGACACTGGGTGAATCTTGTAGAGAATTAGTTATTAATGGCGTTACGTCGTTTGCAGAGTTGAACAGAGTAGCATACAGTGTTGACGAATAAGGAGGTTTGAGTGGAGATTAATTTGTTGTTAAAGAAGGCCGTACAGATGGGGGCATCAGATATACACCTTTCAGTGGGGATAGAACCGATTGCCCGCATCCATGGCAAATTTGTTAAACTAACTGATTTTCCAATGACAGGTGAACTGACACTAAACTATGCAAAGAACATTTTAGGTGAAGGAGGTATAAAACAGCTAGAGTCTATTGGCGAAATAGATACAGCCTATGATATTAAAAATTTATCCCGGTTCAGAGTTAACATTTTTCTTCAAAAAGGTAATTGCGCTATTGCATTTCGGGTAATATCTGACAACATCCCGTCAATGGAATCTTTATTACTGCCAGATGTGATTCGGCCGCTTTGCGGCAAGCAAAGAGGATTGATTCTTGTGACAGGACCGACAGGAAGCGGGAAATCTACAACTCTTGCTTCCATGATCAATTACATGAACACTAATATGAGCAAACATATCATTACGATAGAAGATCCGATTGAGTACTTACACCGTCATGGAAATTCAATGGTGAATCAGCGTCAGGTAGGCACCGATACCCGAAATTTTGCCAATGCCCTGCGCGCTGCTCTGCGTGAAGATCCGGATGTGGTATTGGTAGGTGAGATGCGTGATCTGGAGACGATTTCAACAGCATTAACTGCAGCAGAGACCGGACATCTTGTGTTATCCACGCTGCATACGGTGGGATCGGCGAAAACAATAGACAGGATTGTGGATATATTTCCTCCGGAGCAGCAGCTCCAAATACGGGTACAATTGTCTTCTGTTATTGAGGCGGTTATTTCTCAGCAGATTATGATTAAAGAGAACGGGAGAGGCAGAGTGGCAGCTTTTGAAATTATGCTGGGGACGCCTCCTATCCGAAATCTGATTAGGGAAGGGAAGACACATCAGATTCAAACAATTCTTCAGACGAGTGCTGCAGAGCAGATGAAGACTATGGATTCAAGTCTTCTGGAACTGTATCGCAGCCGCGTGATATCAACTTCAACCTTACTGCGCTATTGTGTGGACGAAGAAGCGGTACGGGCGGTAGCGCGGCTGTGATGAGCCCTGTGTTACATTGTTAAATGGAGGTGTGGAAAGAAAAATATTATGGTAAGTTCAAAGGCAGAAATCCTATATTTAAAAAGGATTCTGCCTCCTCTTTATACTTATCACCCTTTTGGGTGGAGTCGACGACATGAGATAATGTTACAATAAAAACAAAGAGAAGGACATCTAGAGGAAAACATATGAAGATAAATAAAACTACTTTTTATGCATTGAGAATGATATATAGAATTTATGTAGAAGAAAAAGTAATTATTACCTCCCGGGAGATTGCAGAAAAGGAAAAAATCCCACAAGGAGTAAGCATGAAAATCTTGAGTAAATTGGTGCGGGCAGGTATTTTAAAAGTTTATCAGGGACGGGGACAGGTATGCGGAGGATTTTCTCTGTCAAAGAGTATCAATGAAATTACTATATTAGAGATATTAGAGATTATGGAAGGAATGGATATTTGTAAAAATTTAGAGGTTGAATTTCATAAGGCAGGCCACCACATGCTTACGAAATGTATTGAATTCAACGAGAGCATAAAGGATATAGTTTCCCGGTATACGATCCATGATCTGTTTGAATCCGGTATATAGATGTTTAAATGTTCTAGTGATTAAAATCCGAAATTAAATTAATATCTGAGCATATGATTGGTCAAGGAGTGAACATGAGGATGAATAGTAATTATATCAAGCTGATTAGAATTTTATTGGATAAAGATGGCTGGACTACGTCAAAAGTATTATCAGCTCAATTAGATATATCTCTTCGGAGTATAAAATATTATATAGCAGAGATAAATTCTGTCGAAAATGAGTTGATTATTTCTTCAAGAAAGGGATACAAAATTAACAATAAACAGGCAGAGATATTATTAAAAAATTTAGACGTGTCATTACCACAGACGTCTCAAGAACGAGTGAATTATATTATTAACCAAGTATTTCACAGTAGGCAAAGGGATGGATCCAAAATAGATTTATATGAAATTGCCGATCAGATTTACATTAGTTACGAGACAATACAAAAAGATATGGCTAAAATCAGAGAAAAACTGCAGAGATATCATCTTGCGCTCGTATCTTCAGATTCCACTGTAACTATTCTGGGCGACAGGATTAATAAAAGAAAATTATTATACAATACATTTTCTAAGGAAGCAAAAAATAATTTTTTGAGTTTGAAAGTTATTGAAAATAAAATACCCGGGTATAATCTGAGGGATTTACAGACAATTATACAAGAGCAGTGTGATCAATATCATTATTATATCAATAGCTATACACTTTCCTATTTTATGCTGGATGTTGTCATCAGCGCTTTTTATGTTAAGAATATGGAGACTTGCCGCAAACATAGAAGAGTAAAACACTACGGAATAATTGAACCAAAATTAGTTGAGTTTATCGCCAATGAAATTGAGCGGCATTTTGATATCACATATCATGCTGCAGAAGAAATGGAAGAACTCAATATTATATTATCCAGTTATTTAATAAGAAAAGATTATTCGGAAATCAGTATCAATGATATTGAGTCTATAGTAGGAACGGAGTGTATGCATATAGTGACGGAGATAATAGACTTAATGAAGGATATTTTTTTGATTCATTTGGAAGGCCGGGATTTTATTGTCAAGTTTGCTCTTTTTATAAAAAGCTTATTAATAAGAATAGATAACGGTTATTCGATAAAGAATCCATTAGTGAATAATATCAAAAGGATGGCCCCTTTGGTGTTTATATTTTCCACGGTTGTGGCTGAAAGACTTGAAGAAATGATTAACAAAGAAATAAATGACGATGAAATTGCCTATATAGCATTTCATATCGGAGAAAAGATTGAGAAACAGAAGGCAAAAGAAGAGGTTATAGATGGTCTGCTTTTTCTTCCTCAATATTATGACTACTCAAGTAGGTTATATGATAAATTAAAAAAACGATATGAGAATCAGATAGATATGAAATTGGTCACCCTGCCAATAGACGAAATAGAATGTCCCTGGTATGCTAAGCAAGCCGATATAGTAATATCGACGATGCCTGTTCCTGAAAATGTCTTTATTGATTGGGTCAATATAACTCCCTTTTTAAATAGAAGAGATTTTGATACAATGAATAAAACGATAAATAAAATCAAGTTAAAAAAAGCAAAATCCAAATTGAGAAAATATTTACTCCAAATGTCACATCCAAAGTTTTATTTCAAAAATGTATGTTTCCAGAGCAAGGAAGATGCCATTCAATCGATGGCAGATATAATGAAGGAAGAGGATTATGTTGATTCTTCTTTTTTTGATGGATTATTCGCGAAAGAAAATCCATCTTCATTTATTCTTGATTTCATTATAGTTCCTAATACAATTAAAATGAATACAAATAAAATAGGGTTATCTATATTAATTAATGAAAAGGATTCTATTGACTGGAACGGCCATAATATATATTGCATATTATTATTTTCATTAAATAGAGAAGGGCGAAATATTTATCAGTATGTATTTAATCATTTGGTTGCCATTATGTATGATAAATTAAATAAAGTAAAATTAATGGAATGTAGTTCTTATGATGAGTTTATTGATACGGCAATTGACTGCCTTCAATAAATAATGGTTGCGTAGCCGAATTAATTAAGATACAATCGTTATTATCGATAGTCTGAGGTATTTGATTGAGAGGATAAGGGGAATATATCTATGAAAAACAAAAGCAAAACGATGCGGCATTGGATGGTTCTAATCGTGTGCTGTGGATTAACGGCGAGCTCGATCGGTCTGTGCGTGAATGTTGTCGGTGTCTTTTATACACCAGTTTCTGAGAGCCTGGGGATATTGAGGGGGACATTTGCGATGCAGTCTACCCTCACGATGAGTGGGACGGCGGTCGGCGCTCTTTTTGCTCCCAGGGTGATAGAAAAATGGGGGATCAAACGGGCGATTGGCAGCGGCGCGCTGCTGGCGGCGCTGTCGACAATCTTGATGGCTTTTGCTAATCAGATTCCGGTATTTTATGTATTGGGAATCATTCGTGGTCTGGGTTCGTCGTTGTTTTCTTTTGTTCCGGTGACCATGATTATTAACCAATGGTTTCATCAAAAACATGGGTTTGCCACCAGTATCGTATTAAGTTTCAGTGGTATTACCGGAGCTGTATTTTCGCCGGTTTTAACCTTTTGCATTGATACATTCGGCTGGCGGAACGCTTATATAGTCATGGGGATTATCATCTTTGTATTTTGTATCCCGGCATTTATTTGCCGATTCACCTTTGACCCAAGAGAAGATGGATATCTTCCTTATGGGTTTCAGGAGGAAGAAGTGGTTCTTCATAAGGCTGATCTAAGGAGGCCGTTGTTTGATTACCGGCAATGGACATTTATCGCCTTGCTGGTGCTTAGTATTCTGGTCACCTTGATTGCACAGATTACCCAGCATTTTCCTGGATTTGCAGAAGCCATCGGGCACGGCAGCCAGGTTGGTGCGGTGATGCTGTCGGCAGGGATGATGGGGAATATTTTTTCAAAGCTGATAATGGGTTCCCTCTGTGATCGTCTGGGGGCGGTGAAGGTTGTCATCGGCTTGATTACCGTTAATATGTTTTCCATGGTGTTGCTGATTACTCAGTCATCATCAGTGCTGCTTATGGTGGCAGCATTTTTGTTTGGTTCAGCTTATGGGGTAGCGGCTGTAGGAGTGACCCTGTTAACGCGGCATTTCTTTGGTATGGAAAACTATGGGAAAGCGTATCCGCTCATTTCCTTTGGAGCAAATTTTGGCGGGGCGTTTGCTTTAAGTCTGGTGGGCTATATTTATGATTTTACCGGTTCGTATTACTATGCATTTTGTATTGGACTGGCACTTAATATAGTCAATCTTTTGTTGATATGGAGTGCAGTAATGAGTCAAAAGCGTCAATTAAATTAACATCCCAAGTAGCAAAGCGGATTTTGAGTATCTGTTTTGACTTAGTCTTTACACCTGTTGTATTGTCCGTCAAAATTTCATATAATAGTTAGTGAAAAGAGGCTTGAATGATGAGAGAAATAATGGACTATATTGGAACGATCGGAATGGATAATGCCCAGCAGATCATAACCGGACTGGTGCGGATTCTGCTGGCAGCGTTATGCGGTGCTTTTATCGGTACCGAGCGGGAGCGGAAACACCGTCCGGCCGGAATGCGGACTCATATGCTGGTATGTGTGGCATCAGCTCTGGTGATGGTAGCGAATGAGCAGCTGATTCTGAATTACGGCAGTGGTGACCCGACAAGAATGGGAGCTCAGGTAATCAGCGGAATTGGTTTTTTAGGTGCCGGTACGATATTGATCAACCGGCATAACAGAGTCAAGGGCCTGACCACTGCAGCCGGATTATGGGCTAGTGCCTGTGTCGGTCTGGCAGTCGGCGGCGGGTACTATTTGGGCGGAATTGTGACCAGTCTTTTAATCCTGGTTATCTTCACCAAGTTTCGGGGAATTGAAAAACATATCAATAGAACATCCCGGATGATGGAAATGAATGTGGTATTTGAGAATTCCCGAAGTCTGAACAGCTTTATCAGTGAGGTTACCAATAATGACTGTAATGTGATTTCCCTGGATCTGGTTGATAAGAGTGAGCAAATGGCGGAGGAGAAAGTTATTGCCGATAATAAAAAGCAGATACATGCCAATCTGATGATATGGCTTCCGACGGTGAATTATCATGATCAGATCTTGCAGATTCTGGAGAGCAGTAAAGGCGTACTTTCTATGGAAGAAGTATGAAAAATGATGATCCGAACCTTATTCCGGCAGGAGAAGGGTTCGGATTTATTTTTTTCTTTCGCCGGCGGCTCTTTCCGCATTAATCCGTTTTATATCTAAGTGAGACCCAATCGATAATAAAATCAATAAAGGTTCGGGTCAGCGGAGATGCATATTGTATACTATGAACTCCGATTCCAAGTGTTCGGTAATAATGTTCTTTTAGAGGTCTTATAACCACATCACTGTCGATAGCTTCTAAAATCAAACTGGGCAGCACACAAACCCCCAGACCCTGCTCCACCATGGCAACGGCTGCGTAATCGTCTTCTGAGCGCAGTCGTATTTTGGGGTGTATCCCGGTCGCTCTAATAATATCTCCTAAATCAAAATCCTCGCCTTCTGCGCTGTAAATAAAATCTTCATTATCTAGTTTGTGAAATGGGATTGATTTGTATTTGGTGAAAGGATGATTTGCTGGCAATACAACCATAAATTCATCTTTTATCAGAGGTAGAAAGACAATATCAGAATGTTCACTTTCAACGTTAAAACCACAATTAAGATTATCTCGCTTTAAATTTTCATTTATTTCTGCATAGTCACCATAGACTAATTCATATTCTATGTTCGGATATAGTAGTGAAAATTCCTTGATAATGGAAGGTAACCACTGCATGGATACACTTTGAAAAACACCGATGCGAAGTACTCCTTCTTCAATTCCTATGATAGAATCTGCAATCTCTTTTAAATTCCGTTCCCCGTTGACGATACGGTATAGGGGTTCTTTTATCCGCTCTCCGCACTCAGTCAGTTTGATGCCTTGCTTACTGCGAACCACAATTGTAAATCCTAATTCTTTTTCAAAATTGTGTATGATTTGACTCACGGCAGACTGTGTATAGTTCAAACTCTCAGCAGCTTTGGTAATATTTTTCAATTCAAATACTTTAGCAATTACTTCGTATCTACTGTTCTTCATATAGTTCATCCCTTCTTACCCACCATTGATAATGGAGGATATATTCAGTTTTCTAATGGCGGTCATTAGAACTTGTTATTGAACTAACAGGTAAGGCAAAATCTTTTCCCATTTTGGGAGATAGTAGTAAGAGTAATATATATCATAAGATTGTCAATATTCATTTATTTCCCTTTTCATTATATTATCAGTATATAACAGATAGTTGTCAAGGTTAATATTACAGGAAAAAGGAGGAAAAAAGATGTCAATTACAGCTGAAACAGCACAGGCTCACAAAGATGATCCCGCAGTATTGTGTTGCAGACTTGAAAAGGGAAGCACGATTGAAGTTTCTAACCTTGAAGATCCAGCAATATTTGATGATTTAGTTGATTCAGGTTTATTAAAACTTGAAGGAGCACTAACGATCGGGCAAGCGCTGGGAACCACATTAGAGGTGACAGGAGATTCCCTTTGCCCGATCACATCAGATATGGTCTCAGGTCTCTCTGTGAGTGAAAACGAAGCAAAGAAAGATCCGTCGCCGCTATTTACGGACGGCATACTGAAAATCCATATCGGAGAAGGGAAAGAAATCGATATTGAATTGCCAATAGGGAGGATGGCAAATGCTCCCGCCATTCCTGCAGAACAAGTAATAAAGCCGGTAGAACAAGTAATAAAGCCGGTAGAACGAGTAATAAAGCCGGCAGAACAAGTAACGAAGGAGGCCCGGGAAGAGAAGCCGGACAGGATAAAACGAACGCTAAAAAACATGAAGTTTGCAGTTAAGAAAATCAATATTGGTGAAGAAACGAAATTTGAAAATGGTATATTAACTGTCCGTTCTACTTTAGTAAAGGAAGCATTGGAAGTTGATCCGTTAGTGGTAGATATGGAAATGGATGTGATTACTCCTGACGATCATCAGAAATTTACGAATTCTATGATGGATATCTGCCCGATCGCAGTAAAGGCAGAAGGCAAAATCGGCGAAGGTATTACATATGAATTGAAAGGCGCGGTTATGATGTTGACCGGAGTAGATGAAGCTGGCAAGCAAGTATCGGATGCAAATGCTTCGGATGGCATCATTGCAGAAAATATTAAGTTTGGACGCCCCGGCTGTCCGGATGAAGATGATATTATTTTACGTATCCATGTAACCATAAAAGACGGATACCGGATGGAAAGACCGGGCCCTTATGCAGCACATAAAGCTGCCGACCACATAGTGGAAGAAATCCGGCATGCGCTGAAACTATGTAAGGCAGAAGATGCGGTGGAGGTCAAAATTTATGAGGATATTGAGCGACCCTCTAAACCACGCGTACTGATAGTAAAAGAAATCATGGGGCAAGGTGCGATGCATGATAATTTAATTCTTCCAAACGAGCCGGCCGGATTCCTCGGCGGAAGACCAAATGTTGATCTTGGTAATCTGCCTGTTTTACTTACCCCTAACGAAATCCTCGATGGTGGTATACATGCACTTACCTGTATTACACCCGATACAAAAGAAACCACCAGAGCATATTGGAGAGAGCCTTTTGTAGAAAGAGCGGCGAATGACCCGGAATTTAACTTTGTCGGGGTAATATTGATTGGAAGTCCACAGGTAAATACGGAAAAATTCTATGTGTCCGAGCGCTTAGGCCGCTGGGTAGAAGTACTCAATCTTCAGGGAGCCATTGTTACAACAGAAGGTTTCGGTAATAATCATATTGACTTTGCCAGCCACATTGAACAGATCGGATCTTTAGATATTCCGGTGGTCGGAGTATCCTTCTGTGGGGTACAGGGAGCACTGGTAGTAGGCAATAAGCATATGGATGCTATGGTGGATCTGTGTGTTACTGCCGATGGCGGTAATTCTGACCGACTTTCCGACAACTCGGTAACTCCGGAGGCAGCATTACGTGCAGTAGCAATGTTGAAGGATAAGATGATGGGCGTTCCAATTAAAAAAGCAGAAAAGAGCTGGGTAGAAGCTATTTGCGATACGAATCTGGAACATGCAAAGGAGTCCCATCATGATAATTAAAGGAATACAGGTCAACAATCAAGCAGTACCTTATACTGGCGTGATAAAAGAAATCAATGATACAGGGGTCACGATACAAATCACGGGCAGACTAGGTGTGATGAAATTACCCTGGCGGCAATTGATTTCTAATGAACGGCCGAAGGTCGGAGATGAAGTCAAATTTACAATGAGTCTGATTGAACTTAAAAATGATAAATACTTGTAATTTCGAAAAAGGAGGAATAATCAATGAAGTTAATAACCACATCAAATCTTCAGTCTGAGATTTATACTCCGGTAACCCCCCCGCCGGTCTGGACACCCCTTGAGAAACCTTTAAATGAGTGCAAAGTAGGTTTAACAAGTGCATGTGGTGTACATTTAAAAACACAGGAACCATTTGGTAAAGCAGGAGACTTTACATGGAGAGAAATCCCTAAAACTGTGAAACCGGAAGAACTAATGGTCACACATGGCGGATATGATAATGGAGATGTAAACAGAGATATCAACTGTATGTTTCCATATCAAAGGCTAATAGAACTGGAAAAAGAAGGTTTTATTAAAGAATTTGCAGATGTGAACGTAGGATTTATGGGGGGCGGAGGTATACAGGAAGTCTTTCAAACTACAACAGGCCCTAATGTTACAAAAATCTTGAAGGAGCAGGATGTTGACATTGTGTTGCTTACGGCTGGCTGAGGTACTTGCCACCGCTCTGCAGTGATCGTGCAGAGAACGATTGAAGCAGCAGGAATATCTACAATCATCATTGCTGCTTTACCACCCGTAGTCAGACAGCAAGGTTCTCCAAGAGCTGTAGCCCCTATTGTACCGATGGGAGCAAATGCCGGTGAGCCGCATAATGTTGAGATGCAGACCGGCATTGTAAGAGATGCATTGCTGGCTATGACGGAAATGGATATGCCGGGTATCATCAAAAAAATACCATATGAATATAACTCAAAAGTTTAATCGGAACATTGATTCGGAAAGGAGAGAGGTATGATTGCTTTAAGAGTCTTGCAAGGAATATTTATAGCATTTACCGTTGTCATTCTTATTATGTTTATTATTGACTACCGAAAAAATAAGGAGACAGATGTTACGTTCAGACAGCAATTGGGAAACTATGTCATAGGGTTTGTAACAAATTTCTTTGATACGCTTGGTATTGGCAGTTTTGCACCAACCATGGCAGCTTTTAAACTCACGAAACTGGTACCGGATAACTTAATACCCGGTACGTTAAATGTAGGAGATTCGATACCGGTAATTTTGGAAGCCTTATTATTTATTACAGTAATAGAAGTAGAGACTTTAACACTTACACTGATGCTTGCCGGAGGCGTCTTGGGTGCATTGATCGGCGTTAAGTTTGCCAAGACTTTGCCGTTAAATGGAATCCGTTCTACAATGGCGATCGGTCTATTGGTTGCGGCCGTATTAATGATCTGCAGCAAATTAGGCTGGATTCCGCCCGGTGGAGAAGCAATCGGTCTGACCGGAACAAAACTTGTTATCGCAGTAGTAAGTAATTTTGTGTTAGGCTTGTTATTGCCTCTTGGAATCGGAAATTATGCACCTTGTATGGTAATTGTTTACCTGCTGGGTATGAGTCCTGCGGTTGCGTTTCCGATTATGATGGGATCAGGTGCTATTGTTTTATGTGCATCTTCGATTCGCTTTATCCCGGCGGGGTATTATCACAGAAAGGCATCGCTTGGACTTATGGCTGCAGGTGTGATAGGAGTATGTATTGCTGCATTTATCGTAAAATCGTTACCTTTGAATATTTTGCAGTGGCTGGTTATCGTAGTTGTGTTATATACAAGTGTAATGATGTTTAGAGAAGTATTAAAAAAGAAGAAAGAATAGAGGTAATAGGATGGTTGAATTCAATAAAATTAAAGTCCTGGACCTGCATGCTGCCGGTGAACCTGCAAGAATCGCAATCGAAGGGGTTCCTGATATTCCCGGCTCCACAATGGCGGAGAAAAAATTATATTGCGAAGAGCATCTGGATCATATAAGAACTGCGCTTATGTTTGAACCCCGCGGTCATAATAATATGTTTGGGGCAATATTGCAGCCGCCGACTATAGAAGAGGCTGATTTTGGTATTATATTTATGGATACGAGCGGCTATCTTAACATGTGTGGCCACAACACGATTGCGATGTGTGTAGCTGCAGTAGAAGAGAAGATGGTAAAGGTTATGGAACCAATTACCAATGTTACATTAGAGACTCCTGCCGGGTTAGTAAAAGCGGAAGTGGAAGTGGAAAATGGACTTGCTAAAAGCGTTACATTTACAAATGTTCCTGCATTTTTATATAAAAGTGATGTAAGTGTAGATTTAGAAGGTGTAGGAAAAGTAACCTTTGATATTTCCTTTGGAGGAAGCTTCTTTGCAATAATAAAAGCAACGGAATTAGGGGTTGATATAGATCCTAAGAATGCGAATGAACTTATTGATAAAGGAATGAAGCTTCTGAAAACGATAAGAAAAGAGATTCCGGTTCAGCATCCTACGCTTAAGCATATTAAACAAGTAGATATCATTGAAATATTCGGCCCTCCGAAATCTCCGGATGCTACGATGCAAAATGTTGTGGTGTTCGGCAAGAATTCTATCGATCGTTCTCCGTGCGGCACAGGCACAAGCGCTAAAATGGCCACGCTTTGGACGAAGGGAAAGTTAAAGCTTCAGGAAGAGTTTGTATATGAAAGTATTTTACAGACAAAATTCTATGGGAAACCTCTGGAGGAAACCATGGTAGCAAATTATAAAGCGATCATTCCCCAGATAAAAGGTATGGCATACATTACAGGCCGTAATGAATATGTATTTGATGAAAGAGATCCTCTGAGATACGGATTTTTACTGGGATAGTGTACAAAAAATAAGTTATATAGAGCATGCCTGTCAGTATTACGTTATTCTGACAGGCATTTTAATTATAAAATACATTTTGATGGTCAAGGGATCCGTTTTATCCGATATTTTTTAAGCCAGTAGTTAATTTGCAGTACATAGGCCAGCATCTGCGGACCAGCCATTAATTGTCCGTACCAGGGTTTGCCGTATTCTGCCGGCAGTTTCATGAAAGCTTCGGTTTTTTTGCGGTCGATCAATTCATGAACCGGCTGGTCCGTATCTTCTAAGATAGCAATAACAGCCTGCTTCAGCAACTGCTCGTAATGTGGATGGTAGGTTTTGGGATAAGGACTCTTTTTGCGGTAAAGTACACTATCCGGGAGGTAGTCTTTCATAGCCCGACGCAGCAGCCCTTTCTCCGTAGCGTCCAGGCATTTTAAGTGCCATGGTACATTGTATATATATTCGACGATCCGGTAATCGGAAAATGGTACCCGGGCTTCCAGACCAGAATGCATACTGGTGCGGTCCATTCGTTCCAGTAAAGTGGCCATAAACCATCTCAGGTTAAGATAAGATAATTCCCGCCTGCGGGCCTCTTCAGCAGACTCGCCGGCGAGACGGGGGGTACGTCTGATGGTGTCGGCATATGCCTGATGAGCATACCCGGCAAGCGGCAGAGCCTCGATGACGTCATCTTTTAACAGAGTGGTACGGGCAGAAATATCATAGCTCCAGGGGAAATCATCCCGTTCAAACATATCCTGCCGATAGAACCAGGGATAACCACCGAAAATCTCATCCGCACATTCTCCGGTCAGAGCGACTGTATGCTGCTTTGTTACCTCTTCGCAAAAATAGATCAGTGATGATTCTACATCTGCCATGCAGGGATAATCTCTGGCATCAACAGCTTTTTCCAAATATGCGAAAAGGGTGTCATTGCTGCAGAGAAGCCGGGTGTGGTTCGTGTCCAGATATTTAGCCATCTCTTCAGCAAAGGGGGCATCCTGGGAAGGCTGAAAGCCATTTGCCTGAAAGTAGGCATCGTTTTCCAGATAGTCAAATGAATAAGTGGAGAGCTTGAGGCCCTGAATTTGCAGTTCTTTTGCACATACTGAACTGACCAGACTGCTGTCCAGCCCGCCAGAAAGAAAGGTGCAGATAGGAATATCTGAAAGCATCTGCATTTTGATTGCATCTTCAACCAGATACCGGGTTTTTTCTACTGTCTGTGATTCACTGTCGGTGTGTTCCAGTCCTTTCAGTTCCCAGTAGCAATTATCGCTGACGCTGCCGGCTTCAAACAGCATATGATGTCCGGGCAGTACTTCAAAAATATTCTGAAAGGCACATTTCCCGGCTGTGTGGGCGGGACCGAGGGCGAGCAGTTCACACAAACTGTCAGCATCGGTTTTGGGTTCAATATGCGGATGACAAAAGATTCCTTTTATTTCTGATGAAAATATGATCTCGTCACCTAACCGGGTATAATAGAGCGGTTTGACGCCAAACCGGTCACGGCAGAGAAAGAGCTTCTCGGTTCTGGCTTCTAATATAGCGAAAGCGAATATTCCATTTAAACGGTTTACATAATCTGCACCATACTTTGCATATCCTTTTAATACGACTTCAGTATCACTGGAAGTTTCCAGGTGGATACCGGCCCGAATCAATTCCTGGCGCAATGCCGGCATATTATATATTTCACCATTGTACACAATTGTATATTCCTGCCCGTCATAAGCAGTATGCATAGGCTGACAGCCATTCTTCAGATCCAGGATTGATAGACGGACATGAGCGAGGCCACAGCAGGGATCCAGATAGATTCCCTGGGCATCAGGACCGCGGTGACGCTGGATTCGGTTCATTTCCATCAGCAGATTCTGATAGCGTTTTTTCTGTTCTTCATAATTTCCACCGGGGCGGAAAAATCCTGCAATTCCACACATATCTATACCTCCTGAAACGGACTGATTACAATTGGCTGGATTTGAGAATTATCCAGAGCAGTCTCTAATGAGGGAATCAGCATATTGATATGGGCGATCATAGAATTCGGCTTCTTTTCCGGGTTATCCTGTCCGAAGGGAACAAAATAAATGTGTTTGGCATTCATCAGCAAGCCGATATTTTTCAGGTTCATACTTAGCGCATCGTTGGTTGAAACTGAGATCACTAATGGTTTTTCGTTGCGCAGATGCGCCTTGGCGGCCATGAGTACCGGAGAGTCGGTAATTCCGTTAGCCAGTTTGGCGATCGTATTACCAGTGCACGGCATAATGACCAGGATATCCAGATAACCTTTGGGACCGATCGGTTCAGCGCCTTCAATAGAATCAATGACATTCTTCCCGCAGATTTCTTCGGCCTGTTTACGGAAATATGCGCTGTTGCCAAAGCGGCTGTCCGATTGCTGTGACGAGTAGGAAAAGATGGGATATACATCGGCCCCCTCCCTGACGAGTGCTTTAAGTTCTTGAAAGACCGTTTCAAAAGTACAGAAAGAACCGGTGAAAGCGACACCGACTTTTTTATTTTTCAATTTCATAATGACTCCTCCCTTTATGAGACATTGTTATTGGTTTGGATGATAAAATCGTATAGTGCATCAGCGGACGCCGCCGGTGCATACTGACCGGGAAGCCCGGGATAAAGATCGGCATGAATCTCAAAGTTACGGGCTGCCTGCAGGTCGGTTCCGCCTGGTGCTGAAGCGATATCAAAAATATAACTGCCTAGTTTTATAGAGCGTAAAACAGGGGCAGTAAGGATGAGTTCCGGTATGGTGTTGAAAATCAGATTATAATGGGATATTTTCTCAGCCAGGGCAGCGGGCGGCAGTCCCAGATAACCCATAGTGTGTGCTTCAGCCAGAGCAGCTTCTTTCCTGGCAGTGATCGTCACGTTTGCATGCAGCCCCATGAGACGGTTAGCCAGAGTCTTGCCGCAGCGCCCAAAGCCCAGTACAAGGCAGTTGCTGCCATGAATATTACCGGGATAACCGGTGATTGCTTCGGCCAGAATTCCCTCGGCGGTGGCAATGGTATTAAACAGGGTTAATGTTTCAGCTTGCATATAGTCATAGCAGGTTATGCCTTTAGCTGTAAGAGCTGTGAGTAAGTCCTCCGGAATGGCACCGCCGTAAACAGTCTGACCGGCGGAAAGCAGAGCCGGGAATTCGTTGGTGTCGATTGGATTATTTTTCGAAAAAGGTATCGGACATAGGATATGAGTGGCATGCTGTAATGCCTCTTTCAAAGATGAAGCTTCTGGAGCGGAGCGACTGCTGTCCGGTAACAGCCGGTAAGTTATGCAGTTGCTGCCGGAGTCGGCGAACCGCTGTAATAGATAATTTTGACGCATATCACCGCCGATGAATGCGTACAATCTGTTTTGATTCAAATACATTCCTCCCTTATTTCTCTTTCATATGTTTAGTATATGAAAGAGAAATAAGCGGGTGCATGCTTTCTTGGAGGTTAAAACACAATGATTCGGTTAGGCGAGGTCATTGGCGGGATACTTCTGGTAGTGGTCCCGTAAAACACCATCAGATAATTGTTACCCGGATTACAGGTGTAAATCTGTCCATTTTTCGAAGTAATGTCGGTAGCTGGATCAATATTCAGCCGGAGGGACTGGTCCTCAGCAGTCAGGGTCGGGCCGAAATACTTTAAGGTGATATTTTCGTCTTCCTGCAGAACGGCGATCATAAGTGCCCGATACTGCGGCGGATAGATCAGCGGCACCGGCGCCAGAGCATCAAAAAAAGCAGCAATGCGCATGCCTTGATACATTTGAATATTATCAACCACAAAGGTATCCCGGGAAAGGATGATATTAACTACCTCATCATCCGCAGCTAAAGAAATCATATATTCGTCACAACTGTTTGTCATGAGACGAATGGTCTGGATGGTACCGATTACAGGAATCATGTTTTCGTAATCCATACAAAACCTCTTTTTTATTCATAGTATGTGAAAAGAAGCCGGATGTGCTTACACAAACCCGCTTGCAAAATAGAAAAGTTCATATTATAATCTTACAGGAGATGTACACCGCATAGCGGTGAACATCTTCGTCTCAGCAGGTGCGGGCACCTGTTGAGATAGCAGCAGAGCTGCTGTAAGATTACGAGGAAGCAGCGAAGCGGATTCCGAGTATTCACTGACAACAGTGAAAAGGAAAAACTTAAGGAGATGTACACCGCATAGCGGTGAACATCTTCGTCTCAGCAGGTGCGAGCACCTGTTGAGATAGCAGCGGAGCTGCTGTAAGATTACGAGGAAGTTCCGAGTATCCACTTATAACAGCGAAAATGAGTATATCAGATCAGGAGGAGACCGTAGATGAAAAAGACAATTATAACTGTCGTAGGACATGATAGAGTGGGAATTATTGCTAATGTATGCACATATCTTGCCGATAATAGGGTGAATATACTAAATATTCAACAGTCCATTGTGGATGGTTATTTTAACATGATGATGATAACCGATACGAATAATTCTTTGCAGCCATTGGACGTGCTGTCTGAAGGACTGGAAAGGGTCGGCACGGAAATCGGCGTAGTGATTAAAATGCAGCACGAAGACATATTCAAGAGCATGCACCGGGTATAGGAGAAAGGCTGATAGAATGATTAATATATTTGAAGTTCAGGAAACCAATAAGATGATTGAAGAAAACAATCTGGATGTGCGGACTATCACGATGGGAATCAGCCTTCTGGATTGCTGCGGCTCAGATGTAGAAACAGTCTGTGGGAAAATATATCAAAAGATTACGGCATATGCAAAAAAGCTGGTATCGACCGGTGAGGATATCGCGAAAGAATACGGTGTTCCGATCGTTAATAAACGGATATCGGTGACGCCGGTCAGCCTGGTCGGTGCATCTTGCTGCAAGAGCAAAGAGGACTATGTTACAATTGCCGAGACTCTGGATAGAGCAGCCAAGACAGTAGGGGTGAACTTCATCGGCGGTTATTCAGCACTGGTGTCAAAGGGTATGACCGATAGTGAGCGACTGCTGATTGAATCAATACCGATGGCCCTCTCCCGGACCGAGCGGGTATGCAGTTCGGTAAATGTCGGTTCGACCAAGACCGGTATTGATATGAATGCCGTAAAGTTATTGGGGGAGATCATCCTTGAAACAGCAGAATATACAAAAGAACAGGATTCTCTGGGCTGCGCCAAACTGGTGGTATTCTGTAATGCCCCGGACGATAATCCTTTTATGGCCGGAGCCTTTCACGGTGTGACTGAAGGTGATGCGGTCATTCATGTTGGCGTCAGCGGGCCGGGTGTGGTAAAGCATGCATTGGAAAAGGTCCGCGGAAAAGATTTTGAAGTATTATGTGAAACTATTAAAAAGACCGCCTTTAAGGTGACCCGGGTCGGCCAGCTGGTAGCGAGGGAAGCTTCAAAGAGGCTGGGCGTTCCGTTTGGTATCATCGACCTTTCGTTGGCGCCGACCCCGGCGGTGGGCGACAGTGTTGGGGAAATCTTAGAGGAGATTGGTCTGGAGCGGGTTGGTGCGCCAGGTACGACCGCGGCTCTGGCACTTTTAAATGACCAGGTAAAAAAAGGTGGAGTAATGGCTTCCTCCTATGTTGGTGGACTTTCGGGAGCTTTTATTCCGGTATCTGAGGATCGCGGGATGATCGAAGCAGCTGAAATGGGGGCGCTGACACTGGAAAAGTTAGAAGCCATGACGTGTGTGTGTTCGGTGGGGCTTGATATGATCGCAATACCCGGCAGTACTAAAGCGACGACCATTTCCGGTATAATCGCTGATGAAATGGCAATCGGCATGATCAACCAGAAGACCACGGCGGTGCGCCTTATTCCGGTAATTGGAAAGGACGTTGGCGAGACGGTGGAATTCGGCGGCTTGCTCGGTTACGCACCGATCATGCCGGTCAATCAGTATGGGTGTGATGCCCTGATCGAGCGGGGCGGGAGGATTCCAGCACCAATTCACAGCTTTAAGAATTGAGTCTGTCGGGACGCTACTACCTGCTTCGAGGTGATTCACGCAGCTGCTGTTCTCGCCATGTTGTACTGATAGTGGTCGAGCCTCTATTACACTAACTGGGTGAACTTTGTTGGGACAAGGTTGATTATGAAAGTGAAGATATTTATTTGTTTTAAACTAGGTTTTGGAAATTTCTGTAAAAGCAATGTTTGTGGTTTTTTATGGCTGAACAGTTAATTTGAGAACTGTGCTATGCTATAAACTGAATAATGGTAATAGGATAAATCTAATTTCTCTAAATTCAGAGGGAGTTAGAAGAAAGGATAAAATCATGGGAAAGAGTCGAGTAATAACAGTTCAAAATATACGGGTAACAGTATCAAGTGATTCAATAGATGATTACATATGTATTACCGATATGGCAGGAGCAAAAACTGAAAATTCAAGAGCAGCAGATATTATAAGGAATTGGTTGAGAAATCGTATTACATTAGAGTTTTTAGGTACTTGGGAACAAATATATAACCCTGATTTTAAAGTGTTCGAATTTGAACACTTTAAAAAAGAGGCAGGATTACATACATTTGGATGGTGGGAAGAGTGTATTTGAGTAGTGCTGGAAAGTAGTGAGTATAAAACACACATGCAACAATTCCTATAAAGAATCCCCATTTTCTAGGCTTCCCCACTTCTCAAAACGTTAACAAAGAGATATTTTGTTTCCCTTTTCCGCGCCCCTCTTCCGCGTCCGATAGCCAAAACTCTTCAAATCACAGCACTTATTTTTCCACTGACTCCATCCACTCATTATAAACACGACAGCTTTTCTCGTGTTCGTCAACAAAGGTCATATGTCGGCTGTCGGCAAACAATTCCCATTTGGCACCGATGATGCGGTCATACATCGTTTTGGCGATCAGTGGTGTGCTGAGATCGTGGTTGCCATTTGTGATCAGTGTTGGTACATTGATCTCATGAAGGCGGTCGGTATATTCGTAATTACCTAAAGTTCCGGTCGGGTTATACTCATTTGGTCCCCAGCCGGTGATATAACTTTCGGTTCCGGCAACCTTTTTGCGGCGCAGACATTCCGGTGAATTCTCATCCGGTACCGAAGCACAGTGCTGCTCCATAAAGATATCATTGGCTTTTAAATAATCCGGATCATCAAAATTGCCGCTTACTTCGGCTTTTCGAATTGCATCCTGATATTCCCGGGCCATATAAGAGATCATCCGGTGCTGTTCTTTGGCCCATAATTTAGCAGAAGAAAGGGTACTGGAGAGAATCAGACTTTTTACGCCTTCCGGTTTATAGTCGCACATATAGATGATGGCCTGCATGCCGCCCCATGATTGGCCCATGATATGTACTTCATCAAGTCCTAAATGCCGGCGCAGGGCGATCAGTTCATTGACCCAGGTTTCCGACGTCCACAGGTCGGGGCGGGAAGGAGTGGCGGACAGACCGCAGCCCAACTGGTCGTACATGATGATCTGCCGGCCTTCCTCTGCCAGGCAGTCCAGCACTTCAAAATAATTATGGGTTGAACCGGGGCCGCCGTGCAATAATAGCAGCGGGACCTTATTTCCCGTCGATTCGCCGACGATCCGATAGTAGGTTTTGTATTCCAGATATGGCATATAGCCTTCCGTAACTTTCATGGTGTATTTCCTCCTTATTGTTTGTCTGATTTTTAAACTACCAGGATTATAGCATGAATGCCGGCGGCAGGCAATTCGCACTGGTGATAGATTACCCTGATAAAGTGCCGGAAATGTATATTCCATTTTTTTCAAAGGTATGATATAATTAACGACAAGACCTTCAAGTGACAATGTATTATATTGTCACTTGAAGGTAGAAAGATGGGAGAACAAAAGTATATGAAAAGAGTACTGTTAAAGTTAAGCGGTGAAGCTCTTGCGGGTGATAAAAAGCATGGGTTTGATGAAGTAACTTGTATCGGTGTGGCAAAGCAGGTCAAAGAACTGGTGGATCAAGGCATTCAGGTTGCAGTTGTGACCGGCGGCGGCAATTTCTGGCGTGGGCGAACCAGTGAAACGATCGACCGGGTAAAAGCCGATCAGATTGGAATGATGGCAACGGTTATGAACTGTATCTATGTATCGGACATTTTCCGCCATGTAGGTATGAAGACCGAGATATTTACGCCGTTTGTATGTGGTGCTTTTACTTCATTGTTTTCCAAAGATGCTGCGGTAGAGGCATTGAATAATGGTAAGGTGATTTTTTTTGCCGGCGGGACCGGACATCCTTATTTTACGACCGATACAGGGGCAGTGCTCAGAGCTGTCGAAATTGAGGCGGATGCGATGCTGCTGGCCAAGGCCATTGACGGTATTTATGACAGCGATCCGAAAATAAATCCGGCGGCTAAGAAATATGACCAGGTTACGATCGGTGAAGTAATCGATAAAAAACTGGCGGCGGTGGATTTGACGGCATCGATCATGTGCCTTGAGAACAAGATGCCGATGCTGGTATTTGGCTTAAATGAGGAAAACAGCATTGTCGAGACCATGACCGGAACTTTTGCCGGAACCAAAGTCACAGTATAACATTGCAGAAGATATCTCCTGCTTCTAAGCGAAGCGAAGATAGAAAATAATTATATTTAAATAAGCGGAGGGATAATAAGATGGATGAAAAATTACAGGTATATGATGACAAAATGAAAAAATCAATAAGGAATTTGGATGGTGAGCTGGGAACCATCCGGGCCGGGCGTGCCAATCCTAAGATTCTGGATCGTTTGACTGTCAACTATTACGGTAGCCCGACGCCGATCCAGCAGGTTGCCAATGTTGCGGTACCGGAAGCGCGGATGATTCAGATCCAGCCATGGGAAAAGAATATGCTTGGGGAGATCGAAAAGACGATTTTAACATCCGATATCGGAATACATCCGACCAATGACGGTACGATGATCCGGCTGGTATTTCCTGAGCTGACCGAAGACCGCCGTAAAGAGCTGGTTAAGGATGTAAAAAAGAAAGGTGAGGCGGCTAAAGTTGCAGTGCGCAATATCCGCCGTGATGGCAATGATGCATTTAAGAAACTAAAGGGCAGTGATATTTCTGAGGACGGCATTAAAGATCTGGAAGACCAGCTGCAGAAAATGACTGACAGGTATATTAAAGATATCGATGAAGCGGTCGAAGCGAAGTCAAAAGAAGTCCTGACAGTATAAAATTAAGCAGAAGAGGCGGAGAAAGCGCTGCCTCTTCTTTGTGTATAAAACGATTGGAAAGGGGAACAGGTTTATGAGTGTACCCAGACATGTTGCGATCATCCTGGACGGCAACGGCCGCTGGGCAAAAGCCAAAGGAATGCCGCGCAATTATGGTCATGCCCAGGGCAGCAAAAATGTTGAAAAGATATGTGAAGATGCTTATAAGATGGGGATTAAATATCTGACAGTGTATGCTTTTTCGACGGAAAACTGGAACCGGCCGAAAAATGAAGTGGATGCATTGATGAAATTGCTGCGGAATTATATGAAGACCTGTCTCAAGACAGCCGAGAAGAATCGCATGAAAATCCGCGTAATCGGGGACATTGCTCCTTTGGATGCAGATATCAAAAGCCGGATTTTGGAACTGGAGGAAGCTTCGAAGAATAATGACGGCCTTAATTTCCAGATTGCCATAAATTACGGCAGCCGGGATGAGATCATCCGGGCGGTAAAACAGTTGGGCAAAGATATCCGGGTCAGTCGGGTAACCCCGGAGGATATTGATGAAGATCTGTTTTCGGGTTATCTGGATACCCATGATATTCCGGATCCAGATCTGTTGATCAGAACCAGCGGAGAGCTCAGGCTGTCTAACTATTTACTATGGCAGTTGGCTTATGCAGAGTTTTATTTTACCGATGTTCCCTGGCCTGATTTTACAAAAGAAGAATTGGTCAAAGCTATTGCGCAATATAATAGTAGAGAACGACGTTACGGAGGAATCAAGGAGGAACTATAGATATGTTTAGAACGAGATTGATAAGCGGCATACTGCTGGTTGCGGTTACGATACTGGCAGTGGTAAGGGGCGGTTATCTGCTGTGGGGAGTTCTTCTTCTGGTCAGCCTGATCGGGATGAGTGAATTATACCGGATTTTTGGCATCAAAAAGAGACTGGTGGGAATTCTCGGCTATTTGATGGCTGCCATATATTATCTGCTGCTGTTGGGGGAGAAGGTGGATGCATTTATGCTGATGACCATTCTGTTTTTGATCCTGCTGATGTTCATATACGTATTTACATTTCCGACATTTAAGACAGAGCAGATACAAGCGGCCTTTTTTGGTTTGTTTTATGTTGCAGTTATGCTTTCTTACATATATCAGGTAAGAATGCTTGATAATGGTGCTTTTACCGTATGGCTGGTGTTTCTGTGTTCGTGGGGATGCGATACCTGTGCATACTGTGTGGGCATGTTGATCGGAAAGCATAAGATGGCTCCCAAGCTGAGTCCGAAAAAGTCTGTAGAAGGCGGAATCGGCGGCATCCTCGGAGCGATCCTTCTGGGAGCGGTGTATGCTGTATGTGTGAATCGCTGGGGCGATGCCGGTGTGAGCATTCTGTCATTTGCGATCATCTGCGGGGTAGGAGCGATTATTTCGCAGGTTGGCGATCTGGCTGCGTCAGCGATGAAACGAAATCATAAAATAAAAGATTATGGTAAATTAATACCGGGTCACGGCGGCGTGCTGGATCGCTTTGACAGTGTGATTTTCACGGCACCGGTTATTTATTATATGGCAATATCTTTGATGAAATAAGAGGAAGTGAATATGAAGAAAATCGCAATACTGGGCTCGACCGGTTCGATTGGGACACAGACCCTTGAAATCGTGCGGTACAATAAGGATATAGAGGTACTGGGGATCGCGGCAGGAAACAATATTCAGCTTCTGGAGCAGCAGATTCGGGAGTTTAAACCGAAACTTGCGGCAGTCTGGAAAGAAGAAAAGGTAAAAGAATTAAGAACCATGGTCGGTGATACCGATGTTAAGATCGTATCGGGAATGGATGGTCTGATTGAAGTGGCGGCTATGCCTGAAAGCGAAATGCTGGTGACTGCGATTGTCGGTATGATTGGTATCCGGCCAACGATAGCGGCGATCAAAGCCGGCAAAGATATCGCCTTGGCGAATAAAGAAACACTGGTGACAGCCGGGCATATTATTATGCCGCTGGCAAAGAAAAACGGAGTATCTATTCTACCTGTTGATAGTGAGCATAGCGCTGTTTTTCAATCACTGCAGGGAAATTTGGCGAAAGCTGTTAATAAAATCCTGCTCACCGCCTCGGGCGGTCCCTTCCGCGGAAAGAAACAGGAAGATCTGCTGAATGTGAAAGTGGAAGAGGCGCTGAAGCATCCTAATTGGGAGATGGGCAGAAAGATTACGATCGATTCGGCAACAATGGTAAACAAAGGCCTTGAGGTAATTGAAGCCAAGTGGCTGTTCGCGGTAGAAGTAGATCAGATTCAGGTTGTGGTACAGCCGCAAAGCGTGATCCATTCAATGATCGAATATGTTGACGGAGCAATTATCGCTGAATTAGGGACGCCGGAAATGAAGCTGCCAATCCAATACGCGCTTTACTATCCGGAACGCCGTTATTTACCCGGTGAACGGATAGATTTCTGGAAACTGGGCAGTCTTACATTTGAACAACCTGATACAGCGACTTTTTACGGCTTAAATCTGGCTTATGAAGCCGGCCGTCAAGGCGGCAGCCTGCCGACGGTATATAACGCTGCCAATGAAAGAGCAGTGGAACAGTTTTTAAACCGGGAAGTTAATTTTTTAGAGATTACTGAGATTATTGAGGACTGTATGACGGCGCATAAGAATATTGCTGATCCTACGGTAGAAGAGATACTGGATACAGAGGCGGCCACTTATGAGCGTATTAACAGCAGGAGGTAGACGTGAGTATGGGAATCATACTGGCATTATTACTATTTAGTTTTATCGTTTTCTTTCATGAACTGGGCCATTTTCTCTTAGCAAAGAAAAATGGCATCCGGGTGGAGGAATTTTCAATTGGAATGGGACCGAGATTATGGAGTAAAGTAGCCGGTGAAACCCGGTATTCTTTGAAATTGCTCCCAATCGGCGGCTCTTGTATGATGGGGGAAGATGATGCGGATGATATGTCTGACGGCAGTTTTAACAGCAAATCGGTGTGGGCTCGGATTGCGGTAATTGTTGGCGGACCGGTATT
>Ga0153947_1000004_pt1 | contig 110915 bp, 136 predicted proteins | sample TSNJ031MetaG_FD_104697 | JGI IMG/M metagenome (GOLD analysis project Ga0153947, IMG submission 104697) | Attine ant fungus gardens microbial communities from New Jersey, USA - TSNJ031 MetaG | ecosystem: Host-associated > Fungi > Mycelium > Unclassified | place: USA: New Jersey, Wharton State... | reverse complement strand
GATAAAAGTCTCACCACACACGTCATTTAGAATCTTTTTGAAATAACCATTGTGCTGGAAACAATATCAGAATTAGATACGATAGTCCTGTCCTTTCATTATCTTTCAATGTTTCCGAAGTCGCAACGCAGGGTTGAATGACAGACATGGGGAACCGTTCGGACATAGCGCTCATGATTTGATCCATTCGAGCGGAGTTTTGTCACAACTTACTTAACTTCTCCAATATTTGTTTGATCTATTCTCAGCTGATATGTTACCAACCCTTCCAAGGCACCCATATATCGACTATGTCCTTTCCTTCGTTCACGGTCCTGTCAACAATATAATACCATGGATGTCCCTGTTCCTAGAGTTAAAGCGAATCCTCTCGCATTATCATTACAGTGACGTACTGCTGCGATCAAGCAAGCGTGTTGACCAATGATCTCAACTACTGTCCCTATTTCAAGTTTTTCAGACTCTTCTTTGGTTTGTATCAAGATCCCATGCTCTTGAGATATACGAGTCAATCTCCAGGCTTTACCAACAACTTCACCGTAACCCTGGGATGGGCCGGTATCTTTACTGAATGCAATTGCACCGGCATCCACCAGGGCCTCATCTTCACCGTTTGGCCCCCGTCCTGGATAATATGAAATAACTGTGGCCCTTACCCTCTGTGCTACTTGTGGTGCCGTAATCAGTGTTGTGTGTTGCTGCTGTAAATCCAACATCGGATAGTTTCCTGGCTCCAATGCAATAATTTATGGCACTGTCATTGCTCAAAGACCTTACCAGCATGCAATTCCAGCTTTCCATAGAGTGCCTGCGATAATAGTTGTTTTGCTTCTGTGCTGGCTACATGTGCCGTGGGTGTAGAGCCAACTGACAAGATAAAAGGTTGTGTGCAGCGAGTGTCCTCAGAAATTTCATTCAAGGCAATTTCAGCCGCCTTGTTGACGGTTTGGACTTCGTCTGACAAGAAGGAAGAAGCCTGGGGTATAGATGTTGAGGCGTACGAATTTCCGGCGTGACTGTAGAACCCATAGATTGCCATCACAGGAGATCTAATAAGCCTTCTAACCAGATTTAAAAATTCTGGAGACTCTGGGCGGACGCCAGCTCGACTGTTAAGATCAGTTCTTGTCGCACTTGGTATAACGCTAGTTGTGCTCACTTTTGACCTCCATGAACCTTCACGAAAACCGACCAAGTTCGACAAGAACCATGTTTCTTCTCAAACTCTTCTAGGTGCTTGATTTGATCTTGATGATCGACTAATAACCGTAGGACAGCACCATGACGTTCAACCTCCTGTAACAACTTTCCCAGATCCGCAATCTTATCGATCCCAACTGGTAAACCATACAAAATCTGTTATTGTCGATTGGTCCCAGGGCTAGCTTCAGTTAGAAGGTCAGCTTACATCCTTCACCATCCCATCCTGTACTAGACCGTTGTTGACAATCGCCCAAGCCTCTAGAAGAGTCGACACAGCTACAGCATCCGAACGTCCTCCCTCAGAGACAAGCTGTAGCCTCGTTCCTTCCGAAGTCTATATGATAGCCACAACAAATATCACGAGGAATCATAGTCGACTGATGCCTAACAAACCTTGTGAGTTTTGAGATGAGCCCTGAAAGAAGCGCCCCATTCTGAAGCCCTTCGATGCATTTGAGTGCAGTTTTGTGCAAATACATCCCGATCTATAACAAAAGCTGGAGTTCTAACGACATCCACCGGCTTCCCAAGAAATTCATCTCGCAGTGCATCTTTACTTGGGCTGAGCAGTAAGTGATGAGGGGTGGTCGTTTGAGTGATCATTGTTTGGGAATGTGATGTGATGTGAACTATATCATCATACGGAGTTACCGCGGTTCCATTGGACGGGAGTTACCGCATGATGCACCCATGATAAAAGCTTAATGCGCCGCATTGCCAAAGACCCTGCACGAACCGTTAGTCGTAGCGTACTGTCCTGGACATCTGACGGGCGGTAAAGGACGGCAGGACTTTAACAATCTTTTTGTCGGAAACTTGTGTATGGATGGAGCATGAGTGAATGTTGAGTAGCTGAATGGATCCTCTTTAGGTATATTTTGGACACAGTAAGAATTTAAATTAGTGCTGAGCCCAGGCGAACTTCCCTTTCTTCTCTCGGACGGTAGGTTGCTACACTCGTAAACTTTTGAATGGACAAAGAGAAGAACCATACGAACACTGAAACCACTTCTCAAAGCCAAAAATCATTTAGCATAGCCGAAGAGAGGAAACTCCGGCGCAAATATGATTTTTGCCTGCTTGCTCCGTTAGCAATGATGTAAGGCATTTCTATCCCTTAACTTTCGTACTAAAACTACCAGGTATCTCTGTAACGCACTTGACAAGGGTAATGTTGCAAACGCTAAGACAGCAGGATGGGATAAGGTAAAGTAAGATCCGATGGTCAACTGGAACCATTGTCCATAACGCCGTCGGATAGGACATCGGACTAACTGGCAATCAAGTACAGTGTCTAATCTGCTGAACTGTATCACGCCTGAACACTGATGGTCTTTCAGTACTATATCCTCGTGATGATCTTCTATGTAAGTGGAGACTGAATATCTCTCGCCCACCAGTCAACTCACATATTCCAGGTCCCATTCTGTTTGTAAGTCGATTGAGATTGAAGCGAATCTCCTTTTCATTGAACCCCCAACATAGATCTGGGCCGTCTATCTCCCTGATCGCAAAACGCTACTCTGCGGCCCGTGTTCTACCTATCATGATGGTTGGCTTCGTAAGTGGAATCGTTATGTGGTTTCTGTATTTTGACATTGCCTTCAGGGCTCAATGTTAGTACAGCATTTTGAGGCTATAAGTATCCTTAATATGCACTGCAGGTCCCTTCTCTCTGCTATTGCGCGAGGATTCTCTCGTGAGCGGGAAATATCCGAGTTAGTGTCGTGGGCTCATTGCGATCACAGAAATCTTCGCTATCCGCTTCTTCCTAGGAATTTTTGAAGCTGCAATGCTCCCTGGAGTTCTATTTTACCTATCTACATTTTATAAGAGGAATGAGATTGCTTCTCGACTCGGTATCTTTTACGGTATCTTCTCCAAATTGTTGTGCTCTTTTGGCACACTAACCCCGACTTCAAGCAATGTCTGCCATTTCTGGTGCTTTCTCAGGTAGGTCAAAGCTGGAACAGTTAGTTAACGTACGGAATTTATGACTAGGTCTCATTGCCTTTGGTGTTTTTCATATCAAACACTCCAAGTACAAAGGATGGCAATTCCTATTTTGGGTCGAAGGTACTTTTCTACAACACACATATGTCGTTATCTATGATACCAGTTGGGCGTTACTACCATCCTAGGTGCCTCCACGATCCTGTTTGCCTTGATTGCGTTCATCTGGCTTCCCTGTTCCCCGGCGACATGGTGGTATCTGAGCCCGCGTGAAAAGGAGATAGCGAGGATCAGAATTCTTTCAGATTCATCTGTAACGGTTGACGAGAAGCTAAGTCTTCGCGACAGTTTCAGAGCCCTTGAAAATCCAATGTATTGGTATAACAGTCCCATCTTGCCCCTCGTAATTCGCGCTTTGTGTCTGATCGTTGTTCAGGGTTTGGGCGGGAGTAAATTTGACACTTGGCGTCCCTTTAGCGAGTGTCAACAGTTTTTTGCCACAAATTGTTGCCAGCCTCGGATATTCAACCGTTAGGACCAATCTGTTCACCGTGGCGCCGAACATTGTTGGGGCAATCACCTTGCTTGCACTCACGTTCTCCTCGGACTATTTCAGAGAACGTTCAGTCCATATGTGAGCTAGTCCGCTAGCATATAAATTGCAAAAATGTGGTCTGTTCAATTGAATCAACGCAGATGCGGACCGCTACTTGTAGGATTGACTGGGTTTATTGCTCTTGGCTCCATCGATGTTTTGCGGCACAAAAGTATTGCTTATTTTGCTTGCTTTCTTCTAACAATGGGTGTAAGTGTCTTTTCTTCGAACTAAGATTGACTAAGATATGGATCATACATGCTTCTAAGGCCTTTTCTCCGTCGGTTCTTGTAGCCACCTGGTAAGTAGATCGTACCAAACTGGGTTAAATACCTACGTTAGATTCAGGTACGCGAATAACACTCCCCAGGAGTCTCGGCGTGCATTAGTAGCTGGTATCATGGGTGAGGAATTTGTAGATAACATTGACTTCCTGGTTTACCTTATGCATGTTTATACAGTGGCCATTGCAAATGCAGCTGGTTTGATTTCTACGAACGTATTTCGAGCGCAAGATGAACCAAAGTACCTGCCGGGTGAGTGACCAAGTTCTGGCTTAAATACGTAAGCTAAGTAAGGGGGTTCAAATAGCATTAATAGCGTCAGGTAGGTATTGGTATTGATGACCCCTCTCAAGGCTTTTATCCTGAATTGTGAAGCTATATCTGGGACCATCTGTTTTATCCTTGTTGCAGGGTGAGTGTTCATCATCAGTCAACATATCAACGACTGACATAACAGCGTTCCAAGCATGGGCATGTGGATGCGCCGCGAAAACAAGAGACGGAATAAAGCTCAAGGAGTAAACATAAGACCGCAAGATGTCAAGACAGAAAATCTTGCGGCTGGGCCAGAATCTCCACTCTTCCGTTACATGTATTGATTCAAAGGGAATGGTGGGGGTCTAACAATGAAAAAATCAGTCAAGGAAACATGTCGATGTGGTCACATCTCGAATTCTCAATAGGTCTCACTTGCACGTTAATTGATGACAGAAGATGGCATTCTCGGGTAACCTAGATGGGTCAATCAAAGGTGCAAGGTCCACATCCATAATTTGTGATATTTGTATCAATAACAAAAGGCATATGGAGCATTTGTGCCCTGGTAGAAGTCATCTGTTCAAAATGAAATTCAGTGGTGTGTAATGCAGCTGGCGCTGTCAATTTTTGTAATGATCACTGCCAATCACTGGTGAGCCTGCATAATAGCATCGGATATGAAAACTGCGGAAACTTGTCGTCCTCCAAACCATCGTCCATTTAAAGCTTGGACGGCCTTTTTGGCAGACTCGACAGAATCAAACTTGACGTATATTTCACCCTAAAGAACAACGTGAGTAGTGGGAGCGTGATGTTAGAAATGCTTTACCTGAGAATCTCTTTCAACTTTGATCGCAAGTACTTTGCCGTATTTTTCTTCGCATTCACCCTTGACGTCCTCAGCCAAATCTTTGTCCCAGTCCTTCTCAGTTTCCCTGGACATTTTTCAGCTTAATAACAAGGTGAAGGGCGACTGCAGAACATACTCATCTGCGTCAAACATATTTTTCAGAAGGACGGACCGAGATTGCATGGACTGTGGAATATTTGGTCGTTGACTGACGACAATGTCATTCACACCATGTTAGAAAATTCCAAGAAAACTTACGTAGGCTCAGGTCGAGGGGCCGGTTGGTCAGTCCTAGCAAGTTTCTGCATTAGTGCTTGGCGCGACGCAGCGTTCAAATTACCGCCTTCTACAAAGTGAGCAGTTCTGCTGTCATCGAAAAACAAACAGCATACCTCCAGATTCATCAAGGGAATCTTGTTGAGAATACTTAGCTGTTCCTTTTTCATGTACGGTATTCACGCGAAGCTGAAATCGACTCGTGAGTTCGAGCTATTAAGTGAGGACATTGGACGTACTGTGCGCCCAGCCAGCTCAAATCCTTCCATCTGTTGCAAAGCCATTCTTGCATCTTCGGCTCTCTTGTATCTGGTTTTTATAAGATAAGATTGAATCCAACATCATGAGTTATTTACTGGATGAAAGCATATCCTTTGCTTCGGCCGGTCATCGAATCTCTATGCAAATCAACAAATTCAAGTTCACCGAAGACTTCGAAGACCTGTTTGATGTCTGATTCCGTAAGATTGAAGTGCAAAGACCCGACATAAAGTCTTAAGCGAGGCGTAAGACAAAGTTTAAGTGACGACGAGAAGCAACTCACATTGCTCCATGAGGCGCGCTGACACCTGGGGGTAAGTTGATACTTCTACACAACAAGATGAACCATGATGCAGTAACGCCAAACATTTGGACTTACCCATCACCTGCATGAGTCTTGTTTCTCTCAGCTTCCGTCAGTTGTACCATAATGGGTAGACCCATAACCACAGTTCCAGATAATGCAATAGCTTTTTCTACGAGTTCGATGGTTCGGAACTCAACATAACCGATTCTGTGATTGGACACTGAGAACATCATGGTAATATAGGACTAAAATACTAACCCTTTTGACCTTCTGGATAGTCGATCTGTAACGATTCTTGCGTCCATAACAGTACCTTCGCCGAGCTTGTCCTCAAAGAAATATCCTAAGTCTCGGGCTGTCAAACGAGCGGCAAGCTGAGACACAAATACTGAGCGAGCTTCTGAATCATCTTCTTTGGGCTCATCCGGATTATAATCTTCCCCGGTTTCATATGAAGGCGAAAGTCGTCTAACAAAAAGGTGGGCGAACGATTGACCTGCTGTATCAAATCACATACCGAGTAGGAGGGGGCGGAGGACTTCTTGTTCGCTGACGGCGTTCCCTGAATTCATCCTCATCCTCAATAGAGTGCCTACCCTCTCGACGACGGTGATCCCTTCGATATCTGGGTGGATCATCGAATTCGTCTCGTGGATCGAGAGGAGTCCTACCTCCAGGCCTTCTATCGGGAGAACGGTCTCTGTTGGTTGAGCGAGGGCTGTAACCAAGGTCGTCGACATCCTCGTCAGGTTTTTTTCTCTTATTGCGGTCTTCAATCTCCGGTTCCTCGTTGTCGTCACGCTTTCGCCTTCTGTCTCTGTCTCTGTCACGATCTTCGCGGTCTCGATCTCGTTCGCGGTGGCGGCTGTGTCCTCTACCACTGCGATGAAGCCTTTCGCTTTCTCTTTCACGGCGCCTTTCCCTTTCGCGGTCCCTATCCCTGTGTCGTTCTCGAGAGCGATCACGGTATTCCCTGCTACGACTCCTCTTCCTTCTTTCATCATGGTCACCTCGATCTCTACGTCTGTCCCTCTTCCTATCCCTCGAGGTAGAGCGTTTAGTATGTAGAGTATCGGTAGACTGGCTATGGGAGCGATGTCAGAGGCGAAAAGACCACACAAAATAAGGGACCTACGATCTCTCTTTTAAAGCCTGTACTGGTGATGACATAGTTATGGAAGAAGAAGTGAAGGTGAAGGCGTTGTCTTTGTTTGGTTGTGGCACGTGCTCAACTTGTTTTTGAGAGGGCCAAGGAAAGCATTTACAACTATAAGTCGAAGAGAGGTGAACAGATACGCTTGACTCAGAACGCGAACTTCAGAAATGTATTATATAACCAACACATATATCCATTCTAATAACCGAGACGAGATCGTACTCTCTTTTCAGCCTGACCAAGCTCTGACTCTTCTGATCGGCGATAAAGGTCATGAAGAGGATTCCCTTCGCCCTTCTTTTCCAAAGCGTCCTCGAGTTCGGAAAATTCTTTCGCAAATTTCCCACTCAGGATCTGCACAGAGTCAACGTCAGGGTGCTCATCAGAGACGAAAAAACATACCCGGTTGTATAGTATATCCTTAAAGTGGTCTCTTGCTTCAGCTCCATCCAAATTCAATGCCCCTTGTAACTGACCAAACTGAGAGCAAGTCGAGTGGTGCTTCAACTGCATGACAGTTTAGATAGGAAACGCGTGATTGGATTTCATCATACCTGAGTGATGAATCCTTCTTCAGCAGCCCGCTCGAAGATTTCAGCTGGCTCCTTGGACATCCACCTGTTGAATGTCAAGTCTCATTGCCCAAACCCATCCAGATGTTGAACTCACATTTCATAACACAAAGCCTCATCTGAACATCCAGCCTCTTGAAGAACTTTGAAGGCTTCCCTGAACACGAAATCAGCCTTCAAAAGGGACTACAGAGAACTATTTTGTTAACCTGAAGAGCATAATGATATTGGGCCAGAGGGCTTGTTCTACGCAAAACGTGAGCGTATTCATCTGTTGATTTACAAATATCCTACCTGCCAGAAGGTCCATTATTGTCTCCTCTCGTGCCGAGGAGGCAATTGCCCCTGCTTTTGTTGCCCCTATAGCTTTCGAAAGCGCCAATGCCAGGGATAAGGCATTTCCTGTGCCATCCTGCTCGACGGAAACAAAACAAGGGAAACCCTTTCCTTTCACGTAAAGCGAACGGACGGAGGAACCTATCATTCTGTTTAAGTATCGTCAATACACAAGTAACATCAGTGCAGTCATGAAGAGAAATGCACCTAGGAGCAACCATCACGACGTCATATGTAGGCTTGAATTGCAAGTACTTGAAGAGTACATTATAACCACTGGCAACAACAATGGTGGCATCGGCTCGAAGATGTGGCACGAACAGGCTATTAAACACTCGAGGCTGTACTTGATCAGGAATGAGAAGGAAGATAACTGGGGAGGGCCAATGAGTAATTAATATCTCTATGTTGCTAGAATACCCACCATCAGCCTTCGCAGCTGCTTTTTCAAAGTCGTGCTCAACAATGAAACCTTTGGATTTGGCATCCTCTGCATATGAATCTTTTCTATTGGCTATCAAAATACTTTCGTTGGGAATACCAGAATCCCTCAAGTTTTGGGCCTGTGCAGCACCCTGATTTCCGAATCTGTGCCAGATCAGTTGTATCTCATTGAATGCTGAAAATCCTTACCCAAGGACAACTATTTGCTTGTTGCTCAACAATTCAAGGTTTGCATCGGCGTCGTAGTAACTAGATTGGTAATCAACCAATGTCAAACCCGGCATCGAAGTCACTCACATTCTGGCTGAAGGCATTGTGGTAATATGGTGGTAATAGCAGGTTCGTAGTTCGTATTTAGCGCACTCTTATAATGAAATCATGAAATTGACAAAATTCAGATCACACCGTATCAACCGTTGAGAGGGTACTAAGGTCATGAGGGCGAGATTACTGCTAGACGACGGCCCGATTTTCCGCTCTTTCCCGGAATAGCATCATAATATGTCCAATGTTCTATGCAATGCATATATGTAGCCAGGACCTCTCAGGAAAGATTCTCAGAGACCCACATGAGCCTTGTTACGAACAAAATCATCTGCATCACTGGTTCTTCGCGGGGAATTGGACGAGCTTGGTGATTCTGACACTGCTTATACTTCGAGGATAGAATTCCTGAGTCGGTTTACGGACAGTGCTATCGAATTTGCGAAACATGGCGCAGGTGGCTTAATATTGCACTATCAGGGTAATACAGAAACAGAGGTGGAAATCCGGTCACTCCAAAGCCAGGTTGAAAGTAGTGCTCTCAGAGTCGTGACAGTACCTGGTGACATTGGAGATCCAGATACTTCGGCCAAGGTGAGGGAGGGTCCATTCCAGCTCCATTTTTTTTATTTAATTGGCTGTCCAATGCATGGAGATTGTTGAGGCAGGTGTGGCAACTTTCGGCCGGATCGACGTCCTCGTATCCAACGCCGGTATATGTCCTTTTGCTGAGTTTCTGACGATGCCCCATGCTGTCTGGGAGAAGACAAGACAGGTCAATCTTGACGGATCTTTCTACGTCGTCCAGGGTGAGACTGATGCCCGAACGTAACACGTGTATGATCTCTGATCGTTCTTTGTAGCTGTTGCAAATCAGATGAAGATGCAAGTTCCACAAGGTGGTTCTATCATCGGTATATCATCAATTTCAGCGTTGGTAGGAGGGGAACTACAATGGTTAAGTTCTTTCGACATCTCTGCAGACTTGAATGACTCATACTAACTAACCTAAAACGAAATTCTTCAGCCATTACACTCCAACCAAAGCAGGAATCCTTTCCCTCATGCAGAGTTGTGCTGTTGCACTTGGAAAATATGGCATCCGTGCCAATGCAATTCTACCTGGAACAATTGAAACAGATATAAACAAAGAAGACTTATCAGATGTTGTCAAGAGGCAAAATATGATCAAGCGCACTGCTCTCGGAAGACTTGGAGGTGACTGCTTCGCTGAGTTCCAAACACGCTGACTGCACGCTGACTGCAATCTCAGTCCCGCAGGATATCGCCGGGCCGGTTGTCTTTTTGGCAAGTGATCTGGCCAGGTATGTTACCGGGGCGTCTCTGTTAGTTGATGGGGGTTTGTTTGTAAATCTCCAATGAATGGAGTATCTGGTTACCACAAGGAATGATTAATCATTTTATTACATACTAACGGTCCCTCCACGGACCGTGGCTCCCGAGATATCTAATCATAGATCACACCTTCGGTTCGTAGGGAACAAGCTGAGGAATAAGAACCTCCCCATTTATAACAGGGGGTTTTGCGGCAATGAGAATTGAGATCCACCTAACTGGCCGTGTTCCGGAAGGATTCCTCCACGCGTGCATCGTACCACGTTGAATGACGGTATCTCCCGGGTATTTCAAGTGCGTCTCAGTACCATCTTCGGTGATTAGAATAAGCTCTCCTGAGACTAAAGGAAAAAGGATGTTATCAGTGATGATGTCGAGGGGATGAGAAAATTGTGCAAACCCAAAATATTGTAATCTAAGGAGCTAGTGCGATGCTGGACGTACAAATATCAGAACGACAGGGATCATGATATCAGAAAATCTGACCATGGGGGTTGCAGCTCCAGGGTCCAAATCTGTAGAACGAAGGTTGGTGCCCAAGGGGTGGACAAGGCCAAAGTTAGCAGAGTCATCAATTATGCGTTTGGCTCCATCATCACTATAGTTTTCAGTGTCCAAACGAAATTTACACTCTTGAGAAAGCATACTGACCAGATATTATTGTCGTTGACTGGAAGTCCATCGGTCGTAACCCAAAAAGCTGCTGATTGAGCTCCTTGGATGCTTTCCATTCGCTTTGAGGCAACATCTAGACAACCGGACCGGAACTGATCGATCAAGCTCACCTCAGGCTCTAAGACTACATTGCTTTCGACTGTGGCTAGGCCCTTTGAGTCATGAGCAGTGACAACCCGACGCAGTGGAGGTAGCTGAGAAGAGGGCGAATCAGGCATATGGACGAGAAAAGAGAAGGGAGATTTAAAGATGTCTGAGTGTTCCGAAGAAAAGAAGGACAAGAACTTGGTGACTATCTGATTGGAGATGATCTGTCACATGGGGCGTCGGGATAGTGGCGCGGCAAGCTCCGTATGATAAGAGAGTGGGTAGAACGTGACGTCCGAATTGGCGTCTTGCTTATCGAGAGGTGAAAGCAATAGAATACATAGCAGATGTTGAGAACCACGAACAATAACAATAAGTTACGGAGCAGTATCTAAGAGAGAAGTTAGCAGATTGTAACAAAAACCCAGACTGACATACAATAATAATACTCATCAATTAATGGAATCCACTCTTTAACCAACACACCAAATAATCCTAATAATGGCATCCGCGAAGCCCTAGTTATGAACGATTCAAGTTTGGGTCTGAAGGTTGGATAAGTAAAATTTCAGACATCCAACAAGTGGACACAGACCGAGTGTAATTCTGCCACACTGAACCACGCAAGAGGTACCACAACATATCTTTATCTCTCCTAGCATACTCGGATCTCTCCAATACGCTTGACTGAGAAGGGGCTCTTCTGAGATTATGGGAAATTAGTTCCATAGCTAGGGCTGTCATCAGGGCTCGATTTGTGGACTGTTTTCTCCAACGATCACATGCGAGCAGGTATGCTAAAAATAAAAAAGGCTCAGTATTTGCAGTCACGAGACAAGATAAAACATGCCATAAACAAGTGGACGCAAGATGTGCACAATTTCTGCAAGCCACTCTTGAGGGGAAGACAGAGTTTTCAACAGAGATAGAGACGGTTTGACAGAAATCGTTGTCAACGCTTTCGGAAGTAGGAAGTCTTCGACAGCAGTGTCAGACTGCATTGGGGGGAAGGATGATGTAAGGAGAGGGTGAGGAGGTAGAGGTACATGGTTGTTTTTGAGATGGTCTGGGATTGTGGGAAGGGAAATAGAGGAGGAGGATGGCGCTAAGCCCTCGGTGTTGGAAGTTGGGAGCATGGTGGGGTCAAAGTCACGTTCCGGAAGAGGTGGAGAGAGAAGTGGGCGGCGGGTAACTTTGAGGAGTAATAGACGTAAGGCAGCCCTTGTAGACATCTAAGTTGAAAGACACCGGAGAGAAGACACGAACTCACTTGACCACCTCGATGATGACAATTCCTCTCCACCGGAGCTTTTCAGACACCTTACGTCGGAGGCACATTTCGATGACAAGCTCCGTGAAACGCAATAGTTCAAGAACACGCGCAGCCCATTTGTACTGAGTATGGTTGCCTAGCCATGCCTTGGTATATCGTGTGTGCAGAGACGATGGAATCAAAGGGCGATACTTAGGGTTATTCCCCACAACTTTTGCAAGCACAGTGTCATGATACATGCTCATAGTATTCATGAGAGTTGTTACTATTACATCATTAGGGAATGATCAAGCGGGTAGAGCGGAACACGAACGCGCTTCAGATGCAAGCTCGGCATCCTTGAATCTGCCGGGAAGGAACCAGGTGATAGATCTGAGAGAAGACTCAAGGGTAGAAATGGTAGAAACATTATTTATGAGGAATGCCTCATATTTTGCAAAGGACATGGAAGAGCGTGATGAGTAGCGGCTGAAAGCCGATCAGTTGATGCTTCCCACAATAGCTTTCCTCGTGGCCGTGGCAATCTGAACTTGTACCGTATGTAGTTGCCCTCAAAAAGTTCAGAAAACCTTATCCGAAACGCTCTCCTCGGTATGTCTAAACCCCTCGAATACCTGCGGCTGAGCCCAGTTCGTGGCCAGCTCGAGCCTTACGACCCTAAATCCCCCATGGGTTGGAGGTACATTCAGACCACCGATACCCTCAACGAGCTCAAGGTTTGCCCCTTCTCATTTCTTGACGGCACCACAGTCTTTTGATTGAAATAACGATAACATAGGTCCTGATCCCCCCTGGGACAGCTGCCATGTATGAGCAGCTGCTTAAGCTTGAGAAATATGAAATTACAAAGAAGTCCGTCAACTGGCCTCGTATAATTGAAATCCGTCGCCTCAAGGACCGCATGGTCCGTAAATGCCAGAAATTGGCAAGAGAAACGATTCCGCCTTCCGACTCACTGTCTCCATTCCAAACTTGTATCGCCTCAAAAGATTTCCGCGTGAAGGAAATGGAAAGGTGGTTTCGCGAACAACAGAAGCGAGCTAATGCAGTGGCTATCAAACGAGCTTCAAAGGAGCCTGCATCCAATATTCCTGCATATGCAGGTTCCAATTCTACCAATCCTCAGCACATGTCTGGGGTGATCATCGTGCAACCGGCCAAATTCAATTTGCAAGACTTTACAACTCCCATTCCGAAACCCGAGGCTGAACTTCACACGCGAGTTCAACCTAATGTAGTCAAATTGGAAAGGAGTGCGTCATTTCCAGTATCCCAAAATCAAGTTGCATGCTCGTCGACACGACCCTCTGTCATTTCCCCTCCCCCATTACCAATTCTCCTTCGTGGTCAACGATTACAACTGGGGCTTGAGGAAGAACTCGGTCAGGCTGAGTCAGCTTTGGGCGATTCTGACTCACCCGGGTCGTCTACCAGTAATAGTCCCCCACCGTCAGCACCCAATGAAGTTCCTGTCGAGCAGACTTCATTGGTCCAACCTTCGCTACAATCATCAGGTGATGAGATGCCGTCGCATAAACCAAATTTCACAGCTGTTCGTAGAAGAAGTTGTATTAAACGCACGAGCATGAGCGAGATTGGGACAAAAACTGTCTCCTGGGCTGATGACCACGGTGGTCGGGCATTCAGGTATGTTTCTGCAGCCCATGATGCCCAAGCCTCTGGTATGTTGTCTTTCCTAGCCCAGATGTTTACTCAAGGTCGACCACTCAGGTCGTCAATGGGAAGAAATCAGAGAAATTTACCTGGAACAAATATCTGGGCTAGAAGCCCTTCAGTCACAAGTACAAGAAGGGATAGAGAGCCTGAAAATGGAATCTGAGCACCTTCAACACGTCGACGATACTATTCGCCGTCAGCGAGAACAACTACGTAATACTTTCGATGAGTTTGAGCGTAAACAAGAAATATTCAACGAGAAAGGTTTGTGGTTTTGTTTGATTAGGTTTGTTCCGTGGTTATCAAACGTTTCTCCAGTCAAAGAAGCCCTTGCACAAGCTGACGACGTCATCTCAAGGCAAGGATTGTGTAAAAACACACTCCCGATCACTCACGAATGATATATTCTTGAATTTGTATTGTATGTATGATGTCTACCCGTATCTCTAGATTTAAAACCATGTAAATTTAAGCCATTAAAATCAGTCAGTCATCTAAGTCGCTGTAAATAGGTCTACTCTATGTCTACTCTATCAGAGTGTTCGTTTTCTTCGACCTTTGTTCTTCCACCAATATCTGAAAACGTTCACATAAATGAATAGAACTGCGACAGCCAGGGAGAGGACGATGCCAAAGGTGCTGAATCCCGGGTTACTGGCGGGAACAGTCACATTCATCGAGAACACACCTTTCCTGAGATCAGCTGCTTACACTCAACCGATCACAGGCCAACTCACCAAGTAGGGCCTGCATACAAAGAACAGCGATAGACCCACTTGTCAGAAACACAAGATTTTTGCTTGCCTCAGATTGACTCATTGCAAAATTAGTACGCAACTGCGAAAGATAGATCGGGTGGGACTCGCTCAACATGCGCTCATAGTAGTTCAGCGAATGTTGTAACGTCAGTATGTGATCTAACAATCATCAATAACAGGACAGAGGTATGCAGTAGCCAGAATTACCTTGAACGTCACCCATATAGATGGCGACCTCTAACTCCTCCGTTTTCGAGTTATTTCCAGACCCAGGAGCCCCAGTTTTAAGCAGCCTTTTCCGGATTTGCGTTATGACTTCCGACTTACTACCAAGCAGGCGATTGAGGGAGGTTACAAGTTTTCGTGCGCGGGCCATTCGCCGGAGAATTAGCGTGGTGGCACTTGGGGGCGTCTCCGGTACATTGAATCGCTCTTCCCACCGTTTTGTTAAATACCGTCGTATTCGTCGGAAGAGGAGGGTCAAGGTTCGGCGAGGGGGTGCAAACCGAGGCCGATCAACATGCGATGGCTTCTCATTGGTCTTCATGTTGGAGATTGAGGATCGCCGATTCTCCTCTTTCTCAATATTGATCGGTGACGAAGAAACTTTCTGAGCCTCAGGTCTGTGATCTGAAGATGTTGTCCCATCACTTTTCGGATTGAGAGCAAGCTCTTCAATTGCCATGACTTCCTTCTCGATCTCTTCTAAGTAGGGGAAGAAGGAATCGACAATAGAGTCCAAAATTCCATGTGCGATCCATTCTGGGGATATGGTTTAGTCCATAGTGCTCTGTGATAAGAATCACACCCACCAGAAGACATACTGGCGACCTCTCCGAGAAGCGAAATGCGATTGCGTATTCGGTCAGCATGCTCTTAAAGGTGATATTTATATCTCATTGAATTCTGAGAATGTGATTCTCATACCTGCAACATCATTGTAATGGAACTAATTCAACGATGAGCTCAACTAGGTAGGAGCGGTAAGATACCCACACAACATATTCCTTCGGTGAAAACGATCAGGTAGACATTTGTTTCTCCGACTACTCCCTCGCTGTGACCTGAGATAGGTGTTGAATGTTCGTTCATTCTCTGAAGCAGTCGCCGAGATTTTTCCCGGCTCTCACGGGTCTCAATGGCTCGAAAAGAAATAAAAGAGTATCCAAGTTTGGGGAACAAGTCAAGCTTTTCTCGGGGATCTTGTTGTAGAATGTCTTCCAAAGTGAGGGGATGTAGATGTAAAAGCTATGGCAGACGTTAGAGCCACCTGAAATTTCAAGAATCTTCGTACCTTGCCGATGGCTCTGAGATCTTCCCAGGTTGGGGATGCTACGTCCAGAAACCATGCCTTTGGAGGTTTGCCTGAAGGCTCGGCCAATCGGATATGACGTCCACCACTGCTCATGCCCTCTCGGGCCTTCTCCTTCCTCCCCTTGCGGGTATGGGGTCCACTTGATGACGACCTGGAGGGCTTTCCTGCGCCTTGTGGCCTGATTGGTCTGGAGATAAGACTTCGAGAACGCCCAGGAGCTTTGCCAAGGTGACGCCAAGATTTCATTGCTGTCTGAAGGACAGCATCAAGTTGCGTCAAGACAAGAGAAAGGGAATTGGTCTGTGTGATTCGCCCTGAATGGCTATCATCATCCGATTCTCGTAAAGTTCTTCCTGAAGGACATGTGGAGTCGGCTGGGGGCGGAAGATATAGAATGAAGCTGCGAGGTATCTGTCTGTATTCTTCAAGCGCCTTCATTCGGGTAATGTGAGCCGCAATTTCTTTCTCGGAGGTGATGGTGTGCAGGCTACTCATACTTGACCTGCGCCTGCGCCGTCGATTGAATGATGGACGCGACGCCGTATACCTTGAAGACTTCACCGATAATGACAATGACGATGAGGAAGAAGAGGAAGAAGATGTGGAGCTAGAAGCCGAAGATCTTCCTCTTGCACTCTTGGCCCATCTTGTTATTGCCTGTTCAACCACCGAAGCTAGAGCACCTAGTCGACCTCCTGCCACAACAGAGCCAGAGGATGAGGATGAGGAAGATGATGAGGAAGATGATGATTTAGAGGACCGGATGCTAGTAGGTTTAGAGTGGCGGGGTGAAGGTGGCTGACCTCCTCGATAGATGTCAGTCAATTCGGTATCATCATTACCAGTCTGGATGGGTGAGGTCTCAGGCCGCAAAGAGCTCATAGCTAATGAAGTCAACAACAACAACAACGAGGATGATTGAAGATGGGGGTAGAGAAATCATTCATGTTTACGATCACAAAACTGTAAATCTCACGACACAGATTAGCCGAACAGGAAAATCTATCCGACCTTCCGCCGCTTGCGTGTATCATCTTCCCCACCAGCCTTGCGTTTTCCCGGATCCTCCCGTGCCATACTAGTTTTTGGGAAAGGTCGAGACCTTTTTTCCCTTTGGTTTATTTTTTTCCGTTTCTTTTCAATGGCTTTCTTGATTGCCCTCTTGCCTCCTTCGACTGCAAGTGCATCATATCTCGCACGAGTCACTAACTCGCGTTTCTCCGCTGGAATGGAATTGAGATTGGATGAGAATTTGGCCATCGTGGATATTCGGAAGAGCTCACATTTTTTCAAGAACCATTTACCCTTCCCTTGTTTCTGTTTCTCCTTCTCCATTTTAGAAACCTTTAACAGGGCTCCCCTCTGTATTCTGTCCATTCGTTCCTTATTCACCACACTTTCTGCCCTCTTGACTGCCAATTCCAAACGTTGCACTTCTGCTTCGTAGCTGTCTCGAAGATGTCGTGGAGCATTGCCCAGCATCTTCCTCGCTCGTTGAAGGCTTCCTCTCAATACCTCAAGCTCATTTCCATGTGCTTCGGTTAGAAATTGATAGTTTTGCTGGAAAATTTCAGCTTTAAACTCTCCAGCAGTTGATAGGAACCGTGGATCTCGTGTTTCCTATCATGGGTTGAGTATAGGAACCCAAGAGAATGATACCTACTCACCAGTTTTTTCACTTCGATAACTTGCCGAAACCTTGTAGTAGGCTTCTTGGAGGATATTTCCATTGGTCCAGTCATGGATGCGTACAGACCCCCTTTACGGAAAAAGGGTATAACGGGGACGATTGGCAATGGATCAACCTATTGCTTAATGAGTAATTACCTAACCATGATCACGATCTTTTTGGATCTTTTTGGTGGAGCATGCCATGGGAGGATGATTCAAATCAAGCACGCATATTCGAAAGTTCATTATGGTTAGATACCTAGTGTGGTCCGCGTATACAAACATAATAGTAATAATTACAATAACTTTAGGTATCAAATGAAATTCATGGAACAGACAGGCGAGTCTCGGTAGCTGGGAGACCCGCGCTCACAACCCTGTTCGTCTCTTTGAAGGGCTTGTAATTTCTGGACCTGACGCGAGTCTCTTTTACTGTGAAGAATCGACTAATTCTCGATCCAACACTCCAGAATCCAGAGTCTCGCACATGATCTTTGGCCAATTGTGCAGTATATTCCTGAGCTCCAGATGACTCGGAGCTATATCTGGTTTCCCAAAACGCCTTAAATTGTCGTTCGAGTGGTTGCAATTCCCAGACAAGCTCTGGATATGCCTTGACGACAGACTGCAAGTTTGGGTATGAGTGTCGCTGCATCACGGAAGGGTGTATAGTCTCATTTGTCTGTTTATTTGGTTTGCCAGGAATATCTCGTTTGATGGTCTTGGCAAGGACGAATATGCCACTGATAGAGCTAGGTGCGTCATTTCAGAGTCAGCATTCTGTTAACTACGCCTCGACTCACTCATGAGGTTCTTGTTGCCCCCATTTTGCCACCGGTTTAAGATGATTTTCCAAATACCTGAGATCCAACTCGAGCATGGTTTCAATGTTTGCCTATGAAATTCGGTATACTAGCTCATGATTCACTGAGATCATTAACTCACAGCCATCCAGTACAAGGCAATATCGGAGAGATCATGATTCTTGTATCCTCCACCAACCTAGAGCGAAGTCAATGATGGCATAACAACGGATGGAAATGACTCACATCTGAGTGGCAGCCTGTACATTTCAAGTCTGTCAGATGTCCATGTTGATCGAAGAGAAACGGTTCTTCCTTACCCGCAAACCAACACTAATGGAATTTACATTGAGCAGCTTGCTTCTGTAGAAAACTACGTACCTGCTTCAGGACCTGCCCTTTCTTGTGTCCAACGCTTGTCTGCTCAAATTTGTTGCAATTCTATAATATATGTGAGTTCTAGACACCCCAGATTTTGGCCACACTAACAAAATCTTCCCTCCTCTCATTCAATGCAAGGGCTTGGAATGCAAATTGTATGTGAGCTCCGAGTTTTCCAGGATCTCTAAAGCCGAAGAGTTTGATCTTCGGATTCTTGGCGACAAGTTCGTCTGGAAGACCAAGTGCACCAACGGTGTCCCACACTCCAACGCACCTGTATGGAAATCAGAACCAGAGAAAATCCCACAAAAAAGCAAATATACCTGATGCTAAACCCGTCTTCATCAACATCGATACGTTGCTTGCCTTTGGATTTCGGGTCTAGCCAAGGAGCCAACCTCTTATCAATGAGCTCGAGTTCTGAATGCAGTTAGTTTGGAGCAGTTCAGGAAGGCTCAAACGCGAAGGCAACCTTTTGGGTCATTTTCTGTTCCCCGCTTCTGCAAATCGATGAAAATATCGTTGAAATAATCCATATCCTGTCGATCCAAAACACCGATTTCTCCCTAGCAGCGGAGATCAACCAGAGCATCTGGATAACTTACTGACGAGAAGCACGTACGACAAGCATGGCCACCATTCGGGCGGTGTAAGCACCCTGAGAAGGTATCACGAGCGCCCTTGCCACCTGATGCTATGACTTACCCTCGAGAACCCAAAAAGATAGATCTAGAACTCTAAGACCTAGCCACAGATTGATGGGACAATGCAACTCACGTCATCTCCAGGACAGTAGTTACTATTTCGCGGATATAGGGGGTCAAGTAACAGCTAAACCATGGAATAAAATACATACTGGGCAATAAACGCATATGCTTCTTCAACTTTGTCAACTGAGTTTGGACCGTTAGCCACAAATCAATCGGTGCGCATTAATCTACCTAGAGATGCCCCGGTAGCACCTGATGATGAAGAGCGTGAAAGTTCTGACAAAACCTTGGATGTAACCATACCATCTACGTATTCTGACCACAAATTATTCTCAGTTCCGATCCCGGACTGGTAAAAGACGATCTGTTGGATGGGAAACCTGTCGGAGCTATCAGGGTCCGAATTATCCTGGCGCTGATCTTCGTGATTTATAGCTCTCGCCAAGCGCTGTACAGATTAGAAAACTCATGATAATCAGAGTTATAGCATATAACGACCATGACTTGCAAGGACATTAGAGCGGTACTCCGACATTCCGTCTTGCCATGTACTATGCGAGAAGGTCAATTCAAAGTCTTTGAGGGTGGGCGGGAACCTACCCATCACAGCAAACAATGATTCTTTTTTTCACGTGAGATCGTAGTGACTCCTTGACAATTCGACGCAGTGGATCCGTCGAGACACGACGTGGGGAATTGGAAGAACTACGGGATAGACTTGAGAGCAGTGACGCTGGCTCGGGCATATACATGGAGGCGTGGACGTGAGTGAGGGAACAAAGGTGTCTCTGAGCGCCATCCAAGCAAGTCACTTACTAATACGATATCTTCTCTTCGACAGATCGGACATCAAGACTGAATCATTACCGAGGTCTTGTTGGCCAGCTGATGATTCAGCCTATGGGATCTTCAGGCTCATACATGTGATGAAAAAGATAGCATACAACAGCCTTGACTAACGCACTCGCACGGCGAAGATGCTGAACATGGCAGTACGAAAGAAAACACAGCCAGACAGGTGCGCTATTCTGCAACTGCAACAATTTGGCAAATGCTTTCGACAGATGCGGCTAGCGAAAATTTTCGTCCTGCCCCTGTTTTGTTACTTCCCGAAGCGCATTTCTGCCACAGCAAATTCATCCAACGCCTCTCTGAAACTGATCTCATCCAAAACTGTTGGGCTCGGAGTATACGTCAAGCGGCTTCCCAGCCAGTGCTGCCATCCTTGAGGCCTGTTTTGACTCTGGTTGAAGCTGAAGATAGTGGAAATTATGATTAATATTAGACATCAGAGAAAACTCGTCACTCACTATATCTCTGTCAATCGTATATGCCAAGGGGGAAAGCCATGGAGCTCAAATGGAGTCCGATTATATGTGGGATTGATGGGATGAATGATCATGAAGTCCGGAGAAGAGAACCCATCCTCATTACCTAAGCTGGTCAGCAGGACGAGTGGAAAGCGAGCAGAACTTACTCTCAAGCAAAGTATTCACTGTGTCCACCGTCAAGGCAAAATTGTCGGCTGCTATGGTTCTTTTCCCGGCTTTCCTTGGCTTGTGCCTGATGTCAAGATACAGAGACCGAGCCAGATTCGCTATTTTAGTCTTAGAGGAGCTGGACGAAAGGAGGCATAAGGAGATGGGTTGTAGTGCTGGATGACCTAGTACGTTAGGTCGATCAGGACTCCAATTGCGTTGGAAAAATACCGCGATGAGCTGTCCGGATAGTTTGATGGTCGCTGCAAGGAAGAGGAGTTCTGTGAGCCGATAGGTCGCTTATACTCTGGCAGGGAGAAAGCTGGCGTGAGCTTGAATAAACCGATTCTGGTGGTGTCAAGGGCTGGTATTCGTTATCAGTATTATTTGAGAGCATTCCGAGACCTTGGTCGAATGTTCTGTCGCGGATTTGAGATCCCAGTTCTAGGACCAAACCTAACAAGAAAATAGGTGACGTCCCGATTCCAATTGAGACGATCCATACCGTGCTCCTCATAGATAGTCAGTTTCGATATCCCTAAGGTTTGACACCATTCCACAGCGTTCAAACAGCTCTGAAGAATGGTTTTTTTGATCACATTGTGAGGTATATTCGTGTCTCCAACGAAAACGAGAGCGAGGTTCTCGGGAACACGTCGACGCGGGGCACACAATGGCTGCGGAGATGGACGGGTCTGACGATGCCAGAACGAGTGAACGAGAGACAAAAGTGCGTAACAAAAGTGCAGGACACGCAGAACGAGAGCCGCAAGGAGCCCCATGTCTCTGTAGGTTACTGTCTGAGGTAGTAGATGCGTGGTCAAATTCTATTTTTGGGTGTTCCGACGAATCAATCTGATTAAAGAAGCAGAATAACAAGATATAAACAGACATCTGACTATTCTATACAAGTCCGCCAAAGCCAGAGTCTTGGCCAGGTTGCTCAAGATTTCGCTTAATCTTGAGTAAGATGGCTGTTTTCCAGTTATCCAGCCTGGTCACGGAGTCGTAATCTCCGACAGAGGCCGTGAACATGTCCTGGTCACCAGCTTCAACTGCTTCTGCCATTGTAGTTGCAAACTTGGCTTCCCGTGTGCTTGGAAAAGTGCTGTCCTGATTGCCGTACTTCAGCAGGTTCCGTTTGACAGTTACAATATCCTGAACCACCATAAGAAAAATAGCACAAAAAAGAAGGTAAGAACGTATACATTCATTGCCAAGGCGCAGAGCAGAGCTCGAAGCCAGTATTCCTTCACACTGTACTTTGTCAATGCAGAGTTCAACGAGTGATCAGCCACTTGTTCATAACGAGCAATTGCTTGCGAGAACTGATCCAGTTCGGCCAGCAAATCAGCCGCATCTTTGTAGCAAGCATTAGCTGTTCTGTGTTCACAAATGAGTATAACTTGTGAAAGATTTTTTTGCAAAATACACTTGCGCAGCAGCATCTTCTTGTGCGTACCAATCCCCAGCTCGGACAAAACTGTCACAGGCCTTTCCAAGATCGTGAAACTCCTGTAGATGAATCTGGCCAATTTCCTTTTCACGATCTGCTGCTTGCCGAAAGCGACCAGACTGGCAAAGATATGTGATTGTTTGAGTCAGTGCCTGTATGGCGACTGTGAACTAGATATGAGGCAAAGTGGAAGAACAAGCAAGGCAGGCCTCACGATCGGGATGAGTCTTCTTGTAGGCTTTGGCAGCATTCCACCAGGCATTCGCGGCATCATTTGTTTCCTTGCATTTCTCTCGACATTCTGCCTCGCGTGAGAAGGCATCCCCTGCCTCTTTGTAGAGCTTCTCGATCTTGAAGCTGTTGGCGGCTTGCTGATACAGATCGCCTGCATCCTCGAACTTGGTTGATGCAGAGGAAAACCATCCGGTTGACGAATTGGCCTTTTTGTCGGCTTTGTCTAGGAGGGTCTGAGCGGTAGATTTGGCAGGCATTGATGGTAGCAAGGAGGAGCACTGCTTTATTATCAGTCAGATGACCTCGTTATTCGACACGTCTATTAAAGGCGTGCAGCTCACACGGCCCTTGATCTTCCTATCTCCCTTTGGACTAGATGCCCTTTGACTACAAGACCATCGCAGAGGTTTCTAATAAACACCCCAAACCCACTTATTATCAGTATCAGTATGGAACTGCTGGATTCAGGACGCTGTATGCACTACCGCCCTTCTTTGAAGCAGATCATACTAAATATATTGACATTGCAGTGGTGATCGCCTTGACTCTGTCGTGTTTCGTATCGGCATCCTGGCTGCCCTTCGAAGCATGAAGCACAACAGCCATGCCATTGGTGTTATGATCACCGCATCCCACAACCCTGAACAAGTACAATGCATCGCCCATTTCTTAGATTGTATGCTCATAATCGCACTAGGATAACGGTGTGAAGCTTGTAGATCCTCGCGGAGAGATGCTCGAGGCCAGCTGGGAGGCCCATGCTACTATCCTCGCTAATGCACGCAACTCAGGAGAACTAATCAATACCATCCAATACATTGTCGAGACTTTGAACATCAATACATCGAGGCCGGCCCTAGTCATCTACGGCCGCGATACTCGTCCTACCAGCGAGTCGCTCGTCAACGCCCTCCGTGATGGACTTGATGCTGTCGGCGCGGAAGGCCGCGACGCAGGTATTACGACCACGCCAATTTTACACTATCTGGTCAGGGCCACTAATTCGAAAGACTTCGGAGAACCTACGGAATCAGGTTATTTTCAAAAGATGATAGATGCTTTCAAGAAGTTGGTTGTGAGTCAGTGGTTCGTTTAGTCCCGAAATGACATTCACCTTTGTAAAGGCAGGCCGGCCGAAAATAAGCCCTTTAATTGTTGACTGTGCCAACGGTGTTGGGACGCAGGCCGCTCAAATCTTAAAGGACCATCTGGGTGATACACTACCCTTGATCTTGGAAAACACTTCGACCAATACCCCCGGAGCTCTCAATCACACTTGTGGAGCTGACTATGTGAAGACAATGCAACAGCTACCGCCTTCTTTGAATGGAAAGTTGACTGCAGGTCAAAGGGGGTGTAGTCTTGATGGTGATGCTGATCGCCTCATGTATTTCTATATGAACGAGAAGAAGCAGTTCCGTATGCTGGATGGTGATAAAATCGCATCCCTAGTTGCTGCGTTTATCGTTGATCTTGTGAGGTTATCTGGTCTGCAGAACAAGATCAGCGTTGGTATTGTACAAACTGCCTACGCGAATGGTGCATCGACCAAGTATCTCATGCAGGTGTGTCCAGGATCGAGTTCACTGACACTGTTCAGATTGGGATTGACTCCTCCCTAGTGGCTGCCCGTCAAATGTGTTCCTACAGGGGTGAAGCATCTTCATCAAGCTGCGGAAGGCTTCGATATTGGCGTGTACTTTGAGGCTAACGGCCATGGGACAGTCCTTTTCTCTCGTAACACACTGGAGATACTGGAGACATACGAGCCGAATACTCCTGCTCAGCAGACTGCTCTCAATCACATAATCAATTTGACGAAACTCATCAATCAGACTATCGGTGATGCATTGTCTGACATGCTGTTGGTTGAGGTTGTGCTCGCTCATAAGTCATATTCTGGAATCGAATGGGACTCGTTGTACACCGACATGCCGAACCGCTTGGTTAAAGTTGCCGTGACTGACAGGAACAAATTCATCACCACTGATGCGGAACGTCGTCTTATTGATCCGCCAGGACTTCAACGAAGGATTGATGAACTCGCCTGCAAGTATGATGGAGGGCGCACTTTCGTCCGACCCAGTGGAACTGAAGATGTCGTCCGTGTTTATGCAGAGGCGAATGCTCGTATCGGAGCCGATGGTACGTACTCTATCTGTATCGCAGTTCGCAGCCTAATATCATTATAGAATTGGCTTATCGTGTCGCTGGTATGGTCTATGATGAGGTGGGCGGTGATTCAAACAAGCGTCCTAAGGAGTTTATTTGAATGCTACTTTTGTCTACTGTTAGAAGAGTCAGAGAGGGATCAATAAGAAAGGACCATGTACTATACCTGAATTTAAAAAGGACGGAGATTTTGATAGAGCTTCTTGACGAGAATTTAAGATCATTCCTTAGAACGAAACTCCGACATCACAGCTCCCCCTCAATGTGTCGATTTGTCATTTATAAGGGAACTTCACCGGTACAGCTATCTCATGTAATCACCCGTTTTATTTCCAGGCATTCTATGAGGCTTAATTTCGGTCTCTAACTAGCTTCTCACACAACCATGCCACTCCATCATTAACCAAGCTTTCGATTCCAGATTGCGCCTAGACAACCGGCGACCGATGAATGGGGACGGATTTGGCGTTGGTACGCTCGCAGTAACATCAACATTTACCGAACAGTACCTCTTTGACCACCCAACAGGCTGGTACGACTCCGTGTATGATCCCGAGCTCGGCGGGCAACCCTGCATATTTACGTCTGTCACTCCCGTGAGCCCCTGCGATACATCCTTGAACTCTAACTGACTTTGTGTAGGCATGGAACAACGCCAACCTTGCGCGGTTGGCAGTCAAAATCAAATCACCTCTTGTATTGTGAGCATTGTCCCTCGTCCTCTGTTCGAATTTGGATTTAAATGCTTCTCTCCCAGTGCCCACGTCCGTGCTACGACTGCCGGAACACTATCACTGGATAATTGCCACCCCTTTACATATGGTAATCTCATGGTGCGTTATCTTCAACCCCCGAGGGTTGAGGAGACTGACTTCTATGATAGTTCATGCACAACGGCAATATCGCGGATTTTCCGTTGTTTAAGCGTCGGCTACAAGCTGATTTACCGGATGACATATTTGCTACAGTGAAAGGAAACACTGATTCAGAATGGTCATTTGCCCTCCTCTTGTCCAAGGTCAGATATCTACCAAGCAATCATAATCCATTGATTGAATTGTCTTTGCAGATACCTGACCCTAAATCTCGTTCATTTTCACCAGAAATTCTGCGCAAGGCAATGCTCGATACCATTGCTTCACTTAACAAGTATGCTGAAGACGTTGGTGTCACCGAGCCTAGCTTGATGAATTTCTGCGTTACCGACGGTTCTAGCATAGTTGTCACTCGTTACATCTCCTCAAGAAAGGATGAGGCTGCTTCTTTGGTATGATTTCTCGTATTGATGATCCTGGAAATTTTGTATTGAACCTCAACTGCAGTGGTTCTCGTCTGGGACTGAGTTCAATGAATATGCCGAGGGTGGTCATTATAGAATGACAAAGTCGGACAAACGGGAGAACATTATCATGATTGCCAGTGAACCTTTGACCTTTGAAAGAGGTAAGAGACGAATGTGTCATACTTACAAGGAACTTACTTGGATCGGGACCAGCTGATTGGATGGAAATAAAGACAAATTACATGGTGGTCGTCACTCCCAAGATGAATCTACTGCAAATTCCGATTATTGACAAGTATTATGTCCCCCCGTCCGATCCTGCATCGCATACTCGTGGTACTGAATTTGCCGAGGAAAAAGGTCTATTGAATCCTCATCACCCTCATGATTCCAGGTTAGACACGTGACAGTTCGGCCTAGTATTTTTTTGTTACATGGTTGGTAATGAATAGTTGTTATTTGTGTCGTATTCGAGCTAAATGTAATTCATATCTATGATGTTCATAAATGACGGTAGTTTTGACGCCACGTCGTGATGGAACGTCACATCGCACGAGTAAGTCGGACTGTCAAAGAGCCTTTGTTCTCCACTCTTAATTTTGTATCTTCATCCTTTGATCGCCTTTGGCTTTAAAACGATGAACCCATGGATCATGTGGAGCGCGCTTTCTGGAACGGCGAGGTATGTTGTGCTGTCCGTGGCTCGCCCATTTTTGTCCTCAACAATTTCAGGCTCTCGACCGTACTCCAAATTCTCATCTTTCTTCCTCTCACTTTTGCGACACTCTCAAAACAAGCGTTTCTCCTCCTTTCACTGTTACTTTGCATTCATGCGTTCATTCACGGGACTTTGGCACTCCTGTGGAGGTCAGAAGCCCTCTCAGTCCTGCAGGTTCCCATACACCCTTTCCTGCTCCTTGTTTGCTTCAATGTCTATTCTTCTTCTGTGAACCCATATCTCACTCTTGTAGCTAACTTTTGGGGAATGGCTCTCAGTTTCTTTGGACCACTGTTCATTGTAATGGAGGGTCTCTCAAGTCTGCTTGTGGTACAAAAGTTAGGGCAAGAAGGAAAAAAACTGGTGTATAAAGGAGAGAACTATCAATTTGTGTTGTTGGTAGCTGCTGCAGTTGCGTATGTAGCATCTGCTTGGTGGATCGTCGTAGTGAGTCTGATCCCATGGTTTAGAGGGACTAGCACTCATTTAAGAATGAATTCAGTCATATCCAAGTGCCGCCTCATCGCCATTATCATCCACCCTTCTTGGAGTCGCACTCACAGCATTTGTCTTCTTGACATTCATTGGATTCGTGTCGCGACGGACAAATATCATAGAGTCATCTGGCTTAGCGGTAGTGCTGGCCTATAACGTATGGCTCTGTGGTTTCGACCAAAAGTCCTTTACCGACCCTATATCTTCCTAGTAAGTTGCGCATTGTGCGTGTATCTTTCCCATTAATTCACATTCGGCTCAGCGTGCCCTTGCTTCCAAACATATACCCACATCTTCAGACTCTGTTAAACTTCATGATCAACACGTTGCCAAAGCCTGTGCTCATCGCCTTGCTATACCGTCTAAGTATTTTACACCTTGCATCCCGGATTCTACCTACGATTGGCGCCGATACCTGGGAATCAGAGAATGTTGATGACGAGTCAACTGACTGCTCAGTACGTATTTGCATTGGAGTTTGAATAGCTCTCCCTGAGGTTATTTGCAGACGTCGATGCTCACTCGTATACTTCTGACTTATCGTCAGCTGATTTTCATCACGGTTTATTCCCAGCTTCTCTGTATGTTTCATCTTTTTTGATAGTTTTCCACTTTGACCCAGAGTTGTAGTGCTAGATCATTCATCTCAAATATGGTGGAGATGGATGAACATATTCTTTACTCTTGTCATCTGGTCTGTTGAGCTATTTGTCGGCTCTGAGGATGACATTGTCACAAAAGAATGGAAGATTGATTAGCAATTCCGTGCCCCTAAATGGTCTCACCATTTTTCTCAGAATGATCTCGATCTTCAGTGATTCTCCTTCCATCGGGCAGTACTTTCATCCTCCCCTTCATAAAATTCTCGCTTCCATATCTGTGCTTTTCGTTTTATATCTTCTAGTATCTTCTCACACGCTAGGAAGGATTCTTTTCTATGAGGGGAGGAGACGGCGATAACTGGGACACGCCCATCAGTCGAGTAGGCTTCATAGTCTGGCAGTCGAGCTCACCGATGGATGGCTCTCCAATGGGCACCACACCAATTCGATGATGGACTGCACAGTGAACAAGGGATGCTATATATGTTGTAGAACGCTGACTTGCCGGTTGATGCTCGGATCGCGTAATGGAGCTAGCGGCATCACGGACGATATCAGCGATAGTTTTGAGTGCCACTTTTGTGTATGCTTGGTATTCTAGCCTTGCCACGGTCCTGCCTAGACAAAAGGTTATTCATTGAGCCTGACAGTGTGCTAAAGGGTACCTTGAAAGGAGTTGCGTGTGGTACCTTGTTTACTGTAGCGTCAAGCCGACAGTCATCTAGCTATGTTAGGTCGCACCAATGAATACGGTAGTTGCACCAGCAGTCTCATCCTGTACTGACTTAATGATCTCCTGTATGTCAAGGGTGTAAGAGATTGCAATTGTCCCTTCTGGGACCCGAATTGAACCCTCGATCGATGAAGTAGGACGTAACGACATGAGAACTGTGTGACGCTTCGGGCCGTGCTCACATTGTTTTCTTCTCAGTGTACGCAATGTTATTGGTACGTCGTGCGTATCCTACATATTCAACGCACAGGTTTTGGACAAGTACCTTGCGACGTCATCTCTCACGTCTCTCTGCTGCCGAACGCTCCAATGCTCCCATCGATATTCACCCGGAAATTGAAGAGGCTCTTTCCTCTGGGAAACCTATTGCATCTCTTGAAACTACCCTCATAACTCACGGTCTACCTCACCCGACCAATCTTGAAATTGGCCTCGAGCTTGAGCAAATTGTGCATGCGACAGGGTCAGTTCCCGCTACCATCGGTGTGATTGATGGAAGAGTAAAGATTGGCTTGGAAAAGCATGAAATTGAACGACTTGCTGATCCCGCGAGAAAGAAAACTAAACTGTCCAGAAGGGATATTGCTCCAGCACTTGCTCTCAAGGCTGATGGAGGTGCGTAAATTCGAAGTATGTCGTTGCAGTCTTGACACTTGACTGAATGTACAGGTACAACTTGCAGTGCTACGTTAATTTTCTCTGCCTTGACTGGTATCAAGGTACTCCTCAAATTCCTTGTTTCCAACAGTAAAATTGATTCTTCTGTCGTAGGTCTTTGCGACTGGAGGGTACGTCATCTCTTCTCGAGAGACAAGGTCATATAGGCTGAAGTATGACTTCTAGTTTAGGTGGTGTTCATCGCGGAGGAGAAATATGTGAGTTGATAAGAAACTGAATTACTCAACCAATCAATACCAAATTATGCCGTCCAGCAATGGACGTATCAGCTGACCTTCATGAACTAACGCGCTGTCCTGTTGGGCTGGTGTCTGCTGGTGTGAAATCAATTTTGGACATCGGAAGGTATACTTTGCCCCCCAACTCCAGAGTTGACCAATGCACTTATCGGTCAACAGGACATTGGAGTATCTTGTCAGTCACCAAGCGTTCAGTCTTCTTTTCTCCATTCATCCATTCAAATTTCTTGTAGGAAACCTTGGGTGTGCCAGTTGTAGCGTACGGAGAAACTCGAGATTTCCCAGCTTTCTTTTCACGGAGGAGTGGCTATTCTGTAAGCGATCATGATTTCGGTTCTCCTTATACTTCATGGATGTAGGTCCCCTGGAATGTAGAAGACCCTCTACAGGCAGCCAAGCTACTTTGTAAGTCTGGTGTATATATATATCTTCATTATTTTGACGAAGGTTTCATGAACTTCATTCAGTCTTGCAAAGGCAGCTAGGGCTAGAGAATGGTGCACTTTTCGCTGTTCCTATTCCTCACGAGTGCGAAAAGCAAGGGGCAGAAATTCAAAGGTTAGTTGAGCAAGCGGTCACGGAATCGGAAGTCAACGGGATGAACAAACGCGGGAAGGAGGTCACTCCTTGGCTCCTAGCCCGTGTGGCAGAACTCACAAAAGGGGACTCGATGAATTCCAATCTTGCTCTTTTGAGAAATACTGCTCGTGTTGGTCAGTCGTTTTCTTTGCCTCATGACATCAGTCTGAGCCGACAATCAGGTGGTCAGATTGCCGTCCAGTATGCTAAATTAGCTAACGGCTATGTATGGTTTGCGCTCGTTCATATCGGAAATATCTCACTTTAGGTGTTCCAGGATCCTTCGGGTACCACTTCGTTTACCCCACAATTCGTTGAAAACAACGGTGCCGCAGCAACCACTATTCCTCTGGCATCAACCATCGAGGCAGATGATGTTACCTTGGTACGCAGTTCGCCTTTTTGATAGATCGAGTGTTCATTCTTGTGATCCAGCCACCCGCAGACCTCATTGTAGTTGGCTCCGCGGCGGTTGACATCACTGCTCAAGCAGACTCGAGCATTGATACCTCTCTGGCGAAGAATTCGACGGCCTCCGGGAAGGTTTTGTTATCCGTAGGCGGTGTGGCTCGCAATATGGCAGAAGCGGCTCACCGTATCTTGACTGCACAAGAACTTCAGGCCTCATGTCTGTTGGTTGCACCAGTCGGTGAAGACGGGTTCGGCAAATTTCTAATTCAAGAAACAGAAAAACTGGGCATGCGAACTGACGGTCTCTTGAGAAATGGCCGAAATACAGCAGTTTGTGATATGGTTTTAGATAGTGCTGGCAATCTGGTTGGAGGAGTAGCAGATATGGAAATCACTGATGCACTTATTGACGAGCAAGTATGCCCTTTCTTCCAGTTGATGACGTTTTATTGAGCAAGGGTAGATCATACCTCAACTACGAAGACATATTCCCAAAATTGTGGCCATCGACGGAAATCTGTCACCAGCAGCCATCAAAGGCGTGGTCAGTTATTGTAACAAGCATGATATTCAAGGTATGCCCTCTTGATTGAGTTGTCGAGTTATCATGTTGATTACACATTGCAGTTTTCTTGTGAGTACAAATTTGCCATCGAGGCGTCTACAGTTCGTTAACCCCCAATGGAGTGAACCTACCTCCGTTATGAAATCCACGTCCATACTTCCTTCTATCGATGCTCTTCTAGCTAAACAAGATCTTTCTGGACCTCCTATCGCCTTCTTTTCTCCTAATCTTCTGGAGTTCACTCATGTATACAATTCAATCCAAGCTGAACCCTACAACTTCCTGTCGAACACGTATTGGTGGTCCTGTGTTGATAGCATGGGACTCAACTCGGCATTCCGAATGGATCTGGAACAACTTGCGAGGAGAAATGCCACAGACCTTGATGTTGGTAAGGGCACGATGTCCTTCATAATAGACCAAGGAATCGCTCAGATGGCCATCCATCTTCTTCCATTCTTCCAACATATAATCATTAAATGTGGTGAACGCGGCGCGATATGTGCTATGCGCATCAGCGCGAAGGATGCAACCACGTCTCCCTGGAGCAGAGAACGGAGCAATCCCCAAGCTCGTTACATTGTAGCACAGGGGAACAACAAAGAAACCATTGTCCTCCAACATTTTCCTGGGTTGGCCGTTGACAATGTGATGAGTGTAACAGGGGCTGGAGATTCATTTGTTGGCACTGTCCTTGCATCACTCTCTCGAGATCTCAAAGTCTTCTACAACCCAAACAATTTAGAACAAGTAATCACCTCTGCACAGCAAGCAGCAATCTTGACTCTCCAGAGCGATTTGGCAGTCTCGCCGTTGCTCTCCGACGTTTTAAAGCTCCAATCTTCGGCTATATGAATTCCGAATCTGGCGACTGAAGTATGGTGTATACAAGAGATAATGATATGAAATCTAATTTACGATGGGTCCCACCTGTACTTTATACTTTGCCAATCTAGCTTGCTCACTCGTAGCCTGATTCTTCTTCAACTCTTTTAGTTTCTTTGTCATGCGAGACTGGATGGTGTTCGATGAATGTATCTTGCGCAAACTACAAGTCGCTCACCTGGGCGCCATGCTTCCACCGTGTTATTATGTCTGCCGCTTCTCCTTTTGTCAGGCTCGTTATTTTGTTTTCAATGTCTTCCTGGTTCATGTTTTGCAGTTTACTCTTTTGCCACTTAGATGTAATAATCTTCTTTTGAGGATCTGTAGCAGGATCTGATCTCCATCTTGCTGTCCGCAATGCTCTAAGGGTAGAATTTAAATCATCGATAGATAAATTATTGATTCAGGAAATGCTCACCCACGACTCAACTTGCCTTTGAGCACTTGCAACGCTACAAAAGTATCACAACCCTTGACTGCTTCTTCAAGGGTTTCGGCTTTCAGTATGTCCCTTCTGCGTAGATAACTAGGAAGATTTTTGGACTTGGCCAGTCTTGGTCCTAGCTGAGGAAGGAAGTAGCCGATGAATTTTACCTCGTCTGGAGATATCTGCATCAATATGTAATACCCAATATACAAAACATATAGGTCATGTACCATCTTCATCTTGCGTGGGCTGGATCCTGATATCTCCATACTGTAGGCATGCTAGAACATAGATGTTATCTCCGCACCCTACCCAAGCGTTGTGACTGATCCTGAATATATTAGGAGCGCTGAACATGTTGTCCATGAGTGAAAATGGATCGTTGAAGTCAGTATAGGTGACGGATTTTAAACCCGCATGTTGGGAGTCGGAGCCAAGCGCATTTTTGGCTAGAGACTTGGCTTCAAGAGTCTCTACATTCTCTGGGTATGGGGTGGTGAGTAGGGGCCGTGTACGAATGGGTGTAGGTCCCATACCTTCATCCTCTATTTCCGCAGGGTCTAGGCCAAAGAGACTAGGCAGTGAAACAACGTTCAGCCTGGAAGTAACGTCTACGAAGTCCATAACACGGCAATCCTCCTTTCCAGTGGAGGGTGATAGCCGCATTCCCCGTCCAATCTTCAGCACGGATCAATCAGTTATATTGTAGTATTCAGTGAAGCGAGACACACCATCTGAGCGTATAGATTCGGCGACCGTGTAGGTCTTGCCACAACAACGCAGTCGATATTTGGTATATCAGTGCCTTCAGTCAATATGGCTATTTTTTCTTGATAAATGAACAAGCATGATCTGACGGGCCAACGTGGACAAACCGCAATTAACTAGTATTGGAAACTCTCCTTTTTTAAATTGCGAGATAAGTGATTTGCGTTCAGTGATATTTGTTTGAGAGTCGATGCCACGTGCATCTATGCCGAAGTCTCTGAATGTCTTCGTCAGGGCATGGACATGATCGATATTGACACAGAAAACGAGTGTAGACTTTCGCTCCGCTGAGGAAATTAACACGAGGAGCTATGACGATGAAATTGGACCTCACAAGCTCGATCAATCCAGCTTTTGACAACCAACTCGCGTAAGGGCTCGATGTTGATATGGTTCGCGAGGCTTGATGTATTAAAATCTCCTGTCTGGGAATTCAAGGGAATGCTGTCAAGTTTGAGACTTGCTTTAACACTGGTGAATCGAATGTCACAAAGCCTAAGGGAATTTTGGTCAATGAGCAGGACAAATGGCAATTTTAAAATCACCATTGGTTTTTTATCATATCCAAAAAGTCCTTGTGATACACAATTTGGTCAAATACCGATCCCAACATCAAACCATCGTGACGACTGAAAGTGGCAGAGAAACCAATGATTGGGATAGGATGTGAAAGATTGTTGGTCTGGATTAAGTGTTCAGGGTGAATAATATTTCGATCGAACTGGGACAGAAGTTTGCGGTAGCTGACCATTCATCAACAAGGATTCAAAATTTGGGTAGGACAATAGCGTACGAAGGGGCGGCAGAGTGATGTGCTTCGTCAATGATGATTGCTTTCAAGAACTTGGGATCAAATTTCCTAGACCTCTCCGTACGCGTCAAGGTCTGATAGGTGGCTACAGTGCTTGGTCACGTCAAACAAAGACTAGAGGCAAGCAACGGGACATACAGATCCGCCAGACCTGTGGCACTGTGCTTGTTTCCCTGCTCTATCTCGATGGACCAATTAGGAAATAGTCGGGCAGCTTGCTCTGCAGACTGTCTTGCAAGTTCGATACTGTTGACAATGACAAGCGACCGCGTAGCATTCGGATTTGTGGGGGGCGAAGGAATCTGGGATAGCAAAGAAAGAAAGACAGTCGTCTTTCCTGAGCCGGTTGGTAGAGACACGCCGATTCTAGTGACGCCAGATGCGAGAGCCTCCAGGCAGGACTGTATACACTCATTTTGGTACGACCTGAGAACAACGGGGTTTGTGTTGACTTCTGCAGACGTATTCAGAGTCGCATACGCCCGCCGATACAGGCATAATGGACGTAATAGATAACGCATGCCCAGTCAAGCACATACACAGTTCAGCAATGATCAGGGCAAACCACAAATTCTCACGGCCTGCATTGTATGTTGAACCTGACGGTGACTATTGTTTGATATTCATTAGGATAAAGGCATGCGGAACGAGTTAATCTACATGGTAAGTGCAGTTTCCTCTTCTTCGTATGCTATAGTTCCACAATGTCTGTCCTCCAGGGTTTCAAGACACTAACAAAGCAACAGAAAGAAAACGCTAGTGTTTATGCTAGTGTTTATGCAATCTACACACTCAACATCTGATCACAAGTCCAGTACCTGAGAACAATGTGCAAATGCATTTTCAAATGGTTTCAGGACTAATGCTTGCAGTGGCAACCCATGCCATCAGACCCTAAGAGCTGGCCTCAACGAGGTCAGCATACAAGCTACCAAGTACCTTGTTTACGGACTTGCACTTGACTAAGTAGATATTATCCACACTAAATTCAGTGTACTAGCTTTTACCAGGGTATAGTAAAATACCCAGGGGGTTATAAAAATGACAGTCTATGCGCAGCGTATATGTAAAAATACTAACTTAACCATCTACCCAGAGCCTCCCTTGTAGACCTTGCCGAACAAGATCTCTTGAAGTTTGTCATAGAGTGAAAGTACACCAGCACCAGCAACACCACGTAGAATGTTGGCACCAGCACCTTTGAAGAGAGATTTTGCACCTTCCTTCTTGATGATCTCAGAGCCAGCGTGAGCCATGGACTTGTAGTTCTTCCCGGTTCCAGAAGTCATCATCATGCGACGACTACATTTCTGTGAGCAACATCAACAATGTAGACATGGTAGACGAACCGAATGGTATCAAGGGGATACGAAGCAAGGCCAGCACCAACGGTAACCCCCCAGCCAAGGAGGAATGAAGCCAAGAACGAACCCTCAAGAGCACCGACGAGGACGACGGGCTTGAGCGAATCATAGACACCGAAGTACAGGCCACGGTAAACAACGATACCGACGACGGATGGGACGAAGCCACGGTAAAGTCCGGCAATACCATCGGAAGCCAAAGTCTTCTTGTAGACATCGACTAAACCGTTAAACTGGCGTTCTCCTCCACCCTTAGCAGACTTGGCATCATTGGCAAGACGAGTACGAGCATAATCTAGAGAGTAGACAAATAGCAGGGAAGAAGCACCAGCAGCACCACCGGAGGCGACATTGCCAGCAAACCACTTCCAATAGCCTTCATTCTTCTTGAACCCGAACATAGCCTTGAAGTAGTCCTCTAAAGATCTCGTCAAAAAATGAAAACATCGGCACCGAGCAGAGACTTACTGAAGGCGAAATTAAGGGCTTGAGTAGGGAAGTAACGGATGACATTGGCAGTATTTCCCCTCCAGAAAGCAACAGCACCCTCGCTTCGGTAAGTACGGATAAAAGCATCGCTGACACCCTTGTATGGCTCAGAAAGACGACCCTGCTTGATCTAAAAGACATATGACGTGTCAACATGTTGAAACGATACAAGATGCCAGGTCATACCATCTCATCCTGGTTTTGGACAAGGAGCTTGATACGTTCAATAGGAGCAGCACTTGTTTTAGCAACAGCCTATAATAATGCATCAAAAGATTTACAGGAAGGAGTAGATGCTAGTATATTTACAGCAGAAACACCACCCATGAGGAAATCGGCTGCACAAGACAAAAACTGCTCAATGTTGCTTCATAATAAAAACTGTTCACACTTACTTGTAAAATCCTTGGCGCTCTTAGTCTGCTTTCCTTCAGCCATTTTAAAGAGGTCAACCAGGAAAAGTGAGTGGAGGTAAAGGTAGAGGGTAGAAGATAGGTGACAACTTGCTAAAACTTCGCATGTCAAAAAGCATTCGGGAAGCACCGGAGGAAATTCAAAGTCCGCTGATTTCTCGGCTAAGGCAACCCTAGAGCCGATCAACTCAAAGCAGTCTGTGAGCTGTGATCCATAGCATACAGTCAAAAATCCTATTGTGATGCATAAACTACATGGGCATGCGCATTAGGCCATAAGTAAACTATGTCAAAAGTGATGCAAGCGAGAATACTTTACTACGGCCAACGGGGCTGACCACTCTGACGATGGGGAGGCAATCCAGACAGAGGCATTAATCCGGATGTAGGACCATTGCCACGGATTGGGAGACTGTTATAAAGGGGGTTAGGTGTCGTGGAGGTCCCCGGGTAATATGAGAAACGTGCAGGAGAGTCAGGATGAGGTGGCGGGAGCTGATTGCCATTGCTTAACACTCGAAAGTGTGGACTCGAGCCCGAGTTTTGGAGTGTGGCAATGGAGGGAAGTTGATGCACAAATTCGTGGCGACCTTTTTTCCAAATTGGTTCAGTCGGCGAGGTAGCCCCGATTGCAACCTCAGTCATCTTGCGCTTTCCAGGCTGAACGGGGGCAGGTTCATCATCATCGGAATCGAGCGTTAAGTCAATCACGTTGGGTGTCTTGCTCTGACCCAGTCGCTGAGGAGTTGAGCGTATAGAGTGATTGGACGTAGAAAGCTCCTTTTGAACTTCGTCTTCATCGTCGTCCGACAAAAAGATGTAAGAAACATCTGTCTTCTGTTGACCACTGGATTTACTAATGCTAACTTCCGGTTCAAGCTTAACGGATGGGGGGCTCTCCCTTTTAGCCACTTGGACAGATATGATGACAGAATTCTTGGCCCTCCAAGCTGCGCTGCCATATCTGTTGTCCGCTGTATGCCATTCACCATCAGCTTCCACAATGACATCTTCGATACTATCGGGTACTGCCTTGAGGATTTCATCAAAGTAACTATCGGTGTATAACATGGCTTAGCCAAAAGAATATAGAAGAAAAAAGGCCTTTCCTCACCCATCGATTATAAGCTCCCGGTAATCCAGCCGCCTTTCGCAAACAGGACACAGCCAGGTCGTCGTTTGCTCCATCATAGAGTACCAAGATGTTATATCAAAACATTGTGGATGCACACATTTAAAGGATCGACATGGGGTAACCACCCGCATGAAACTAAGCTGGACTGATAGTCAGTGCATGGCAACCTGGGGCTTGATACACATACTGGGCACTTCAGCGACATCTTCGACGGCCCAGCGACAATATCATCATCAAGATCCGCTGATTCAGCCACTAGATATATCCAGTCAGTGGAAGATCATCACGAGGGATACAAAGGACGCACTCTTTTGCTTGAGATCTTCACTTCTTCTATAGGAGGAGGACTTGAGTTTCTCGACAAGCTCTTCAACCCCTGTGTACTCAACGAGCATCACAGCCATATAGTATTTCTGAAGTTACATTAGAATAGACTCGACATGAAAAGAACAAACCTCAAACCTTATTTTGCACAGGCTGTTGACTGTTCACATAAACAAGTTCGACCCTATTGGGAGTAGCCGTCAAGCGTGCTAGCTTGGTGATATCAGGGGGAGGTGCTGTTCCTGGTTTCTTCTTCAAACCTTTGAGGTTGGCACTGAGTTGCACGTTGTTGACACGAACTTCACATGTGGGTGGAAACTCAACCAAACAGGGGGAGCTGGTGGCACGGAAGGTGGAATGGCCAGAATAGAAAAAGGAAGAGGTGCAAAAGAGACGTAACTGGTACTTTGAGCTGCTAAGAAATCAGTGCAGTCCAACACTTGAAACATTCTTACACACCCAGGAGCCCGAAGTTTGTTAATTAATTCTGCGGAAAGGGAGAAGGTAACGTGCTGTTGCCGACGATCAGTGGAACTGGCCGACTCTAGGGGAAGAAATGAATAAGCCATCTTATCTGCCTGTCAACTCCTACCTGGGCATTCAACAACGCTCGACAATATTTGCTCTATGTGGAGGAACGGAGATTCTTTGAATCGAATCGCTGCAAAAAGTATGAGAATCATAAAATAGAGACTATGGTACATATAACCATACCTGCGGGCTTTTGTAATGCTGATGAAGATGTACTTGTTGCAGGGGAAGCAACAGGTCGACGTGGAGGAGCATATGGATCATAGCGTGGAAGAACACTTGGGCCAGAGTTCGGGGATTGGTAGTTGGGTTTAACAATGTTATTTGCGTGATATAACGAGTGCATTGATAGGTTTGAAGCAGAGGTAGATGATGGAACCACCAGATTAGATGGCGGAGAATACCTAGGAGAGTAGATCAGTATACGTTTTCCGGAGCTCACTGAGAATAAATAATTTCGACAGGCACACACGCGTCAATGGCGAGGTGGATTCCGGAGAAGCACACGTACATTCCAGTAGACCTGACTTGGGCAATGACAGTCTTCGCCTTCGACCACTTATCGTCCGCTTTTGTATTGAGCCATTGATCCAAGGAAGAAGTGGCCCTATCTATAAGATCTTGCTTTTTGCCTGAGCGATTGTGATGAGTACCACACTCGTCATTGAAACCTGTCAGAATCTGTTTAAGTTTATCCACTGTGTTGAGCTTGATACTGTGTCGGATCGCCTGTAGACAATTGAGGAAGAAAGGGATGAAATGAGAATTACAACGCACATCGAAGTCAGACCAGGATTCTGTACTCCCCATGAGCCAGCGTGTAAGCTCAAGAAAAACAATGATTTGAAGAAAGAAAGCTCCACAAGCACGAGTCTTGGTCGTGGAATGTAAGCTGCCAAGGATTGTGACCAAGGACATATCCTGGCCAAACAATGCCCATGATTATGTCATCCTAGACCACCACATAATCTTTGGATCATCGATGTCGGACACTGAGGAGAACCTTACTACTGAGCAACAAGAAACTAAAGATCAAGCAGATCGCGAGCGTGAGGCTGCTGAGCAGGCCGGTAATTTATCAATCGTTTTTCTAACAAGCCACCTTCATCTCTGACTGTCCTATCTCAGCATTACCATATCAATGGGGACAAGAACTCGAGGAGGTCGAGATAAATATACCAGTTCCTCAAGGAACAAGAGGAAAAGACTTGTCTGTGATAATCCAGAAGACAAAGCTTAGTGTTGGTCTGAAGAACCAAAATCCCATACTCGCCGGCAACCTATGCAAAGAAATCAAGGTCGATGAAAGTAGTTGGACTATTCGTAAGTGAGATTTATCGCTGTTTGTTTCTTGTTTACAACCTCCTCCAAGAGGACCAAAAGAATATCATTATTACCCTTGAAAAAGTGAACCAAACATGGTGGGAGAACGTCCTCACCCATCATCCCAAGATCGATACCAGCAAGATTGAGCCTCCGAACAGCAAACTGAGCGATCTGGATTCAGAGACACGGTAAGTGACCTGACGTATATTTGTCTGGTTCGTTGTCATTATACTGACGTTACTTATAGAGGCATCGTTGAAAAGATGATGGTAAGCTAATTATTCAATGTAAACAAGCGCCCTTGGTAATTTCTCTGCAGTTCGACAACCAGCAAAAGGTTAGTCATTCTGTTGTCTGCGACCCAGCAGCACTGAGCTACTTTAGCAACTTGGAAAGCCCACTTCAGATGAGATCAAAAAAGCAGAGGTACTGATCCTCCTCATGCTTGCGAAACAAACGCTGATTCTTTTACCCGCACAGATGCTCAAGAAATTCCAAGACCAGCACCCTGAGCTCGACTTATCCAATGCCAACATCATGTAGTAGCTTGATGTTCAATCGTCGTGGGCGCTCGTTTATCTACAGACACCGCAGTTTTGAATTGCTTGAATAATCTGCGATTGTAGTATAAATGAACATCCAAAAATTCACCGGTAACTACATTTGCCTTCGTTTGCCGTTGCCATGGGCCTCTTGGCCTTTGCGTTTTACGCTTTCTACAAGGCCTTTCAGCCCTTCGTCACTGAATCTGTTATTTGTTTGAAGCTGAGTTCCATGCCGCTCCTTGCCTCTGGCCCGCTTTCGCCTTCGTTCCAACAGAAATGCCCTCATGCTTTTTGTGTTCTTGAAACTAATAGGGAGAGTAGGCGAACAAGCCATTATATGAATAATGTATGACACTCACTGAGGGCTCGTAGGATCAATGGCAAACCGGTGATCCTCGTGTAATGCTTTGAAACGGGCATCATTCACATCGATGGTGAAATCCTCTTGTAACTCTTGCTCATGTGTATCCTTTCTATCCTTCTTGCTTCTCCCCACCCTACGCTTCTCGGCTCTGATAACCATTTTCATGTCGAAGTACTTGGGTTCCTCTTGAACATTTTGAGGTGAAGACAGTTTTTTCACCGTAGCTTCTTTCTGAGGAGGGAATATCCGTTGCCGGTCTTCCTTCTTTCTTGCATTTTCACCAGAAATCCTCTGAGTTTCTCTGTCACTTACATCGTCTTCATCGCTTCCAGAGCCGAAGAAACCATCGTTTTGAATCTTTCCACTAGATTTATTCTCTGACGTTGATTTTTCACTCTCTTTACGTTCTTGCTTTCTCTTCTTCCTTTTTTCTCGGACCTTTCGTTGATATTTATCCAAAGTTGTCTCTTCGTCTTTCTTCTGACTGAGACCCGGGGTAAATGTGATTTCCATATCTATGTCACTTCCTTCTTCTCCATGATCCCATCTTTCCGGAAGGGCATCGTTGTTTCCGCTGAGCAATATAGCACGTAATTTCTGCCGAGAGCTGTCTTTGTCCGTCCTGATCTTGTCTTCATCACCAATTCTAGGTTCATCCTCTGAAGAAGACGCGATGTAGGCCCTGAAATCACCATTGTCAATTTCTTGGTGTGTCAGTATCCTCCGTGTTACTTGGTGTCGTTCCGGATCATCTTCGTCCCAAGTGAGTTTGACTTTGGAATGTCGCAAGGCCTGAAGGGACATTTGTAGATGAAAAGCACAGACGCAAGTATAAAGCATACGTTAGTGACATAGTCCACCGGCTTGTAGTTTGTTGACATGTCCTCGGTAGCTTCGTCTCTTTAATTAAAGTTACTTGACGAATAATCTATTAGTTTTTGGACGAACCTCGGGTTATCGTCAAATGTCATGTCTTCAGGAACGAAACTCAGGTCAAAAACATTAGCAGACCGTTCTAGTTCTGTGCCTTCTAGCTGATTGTAGATGTGGGAGGCCGCCTCTCTCGTGTCACATTCCACAATAGCGTAGTAGTATCTGGAGACGTTTTCAGGAACGGCTGAAGGCGGAGTAATGATTCGCATGCCCACCTCAGGCGTTCTAGCTGGTACCGCCGCAGAGCATCGTCGTTGTACTCATTCCCGTCCCCGAATTCATACACTGTCTTTTCATTGATTTCCTCCAAATCCTTTCCCTTCTTCTTGAAGATCTCTGCTGGGGGTCCCTCACGCTCCTCTTTGGCCATCCATGCCTTGCCAAATTCAGATGGATATACCCTGACAGAAACGACGGTACCTCTTGCAATGGGTGAAGCCCCACTCTTGCCTTTCTTCGGATTGGCCCTTTTCACACTCTGTGAAGTAGTCACCGGGATAAGTGGTGCAGTGGGAGAGACAAGACACGAGAAGATTTTGTAAAGGTGTGAGGCCCGAACATATTCCCAGTCCAGATTAACCACTGCAAGTCGTCGAGTTCGATTGGCGACGCCAATATCTTGCTTTTCCTCTTTTTCCTCGAGGCTTTCATTGGCTTTCGCGTACATCGAAACTTGTGCATCGAGTTCGGCGAAGATATCCTCATCAAGGTCAATATCCAACTCTTCGTCGCTCCCACCAAGTCGAAGGATTTCGTCAGCGTCGTTTTGACTAGACTCCTCAGTGTCGCCTGCCCCCTGACCACCTTCCTCATCTGACGATTCCAGAAGAACTTCACCCCGAGCATAGTCAATGGGTTTGGTCATTCCCTGCACATCTCTATCATCTTCGCCATCTTCAGCTAACCGATAGAATCTCTTAAGACTGTCTTCTTCGTGTGTTTTAGATAGTTTTCGGCCATACTTGTCCACTTGGGCTAAGAATTCGTCAATGAGGCATGCTGGGAGTGTACTGGCGACAACTGCTCACGTTTAGCATTGTCCCTCCCCTTCTTTGCTTGATCAAAGATGGACTTAAACCGCTCATCAATGACAACCTTTTGGTGTTTCTTTCTAGAGGGTCGAAACCGAGGATCAGTCTTCAGTCGAGCAAAACGCGGGTCAGACATTCTGACTGAAAAATCAACGAGTAACAACCGGCAATCACAAGGTTCGATGACAAAATTCAGGTCGTACAAATGGGGAAATTTATTTTTGGATGAGCATAGCGACCAACAGCCGTCTGGCCACCATCGATATGCACAACGACGGATGATAACGACAGATGAGTGATGGTTTCGATGAAATGCATTTCATATTGCGATTCTGTTTCCAACATCATGTGCTACAAAAGGCACTTGTCTCCACCCTAGTCCTCTTTCTTCCCTTCACTTAAATTTCTTTCTTCTCTTCTCTTTGTAAGTCACTATCATGTGCATCATACTCGAGATGAGGCTGACCCATTTTCAGAATCAGTCTTCTTTCTCGAGACCGCAGGCGCGCTCTTCTTGTTAAAAAATTTCTCCAGTCCCTTGGTCGATCCAAGTTGCCACTTTTTTTTCGGAAATCATGCGTTCCTTATCCATTATCTCTGCTTTTTTCGCTCTACTTGCAATCCAGGCCATGGGAGCTCCTCTAGAAATCCCGATGCCTATTGCGGTGGGTCACTATCATCTATCTCTCAAAACAGCGAACTCTGAACATTATACCAGCGTGCTCTGCAACAACGCAGATCTACCCCTTTCAGTCCACTCAGTGCTTATGTTCGGAGAAAGAGCATTCCCGTCGAAGACGCTGTCAAAGCCCCTGACGGAGATGTTGTACCGTATGACAAGCGGGAACTCATTGAACGCCAAAACATTCCGGTAGAGAATGCGGTCAAAGCACCCAATGGCATAATCGTACCATATAACAAACGAGAGCTTGAGTCTCGACAGAACATTCCTGTCGAGAATGCGGTCAAGGCTCCAGATGGGAAAATCGTTCCCTACAATAAGCGTCAAAACATCCCTGTCGAGAACGCCGTGAAAGCCCCCGATGGCAAAATTGTTCCATACAACAAACGAGAGCTCGAGGTTCGGCAGAATATCCGTGTTGAGGATGCAGTAAAGGCTCCCGATGGCAAAATTGTTCCTTACAATAAACGCCAGAACATTCCCGTCGAAGATGCTGTTAAAGCTCCAGACGGGAAAATTGTTCCCTACAACAAACGGGAGAAGCGCCAGAACATTCCTGTCGAGGATGCAGTGAAGGCTCCTGATGGTACAATTGTTCCATACAACAAGCGTGAGCTCAAGAGCCGCCAGAGTATCCCCGTTGAAAACGCCGTGAAAGCCCCTGACGGTAGGATCGTTCCATACAACTAAAGGAGGCTACAACAATGGCTGAGATGTGTAGTGGACCATAAGAATGGTCATAGACTGTGGGACTGGACGTAGACTGTCAATGCCTCTTCATAGGAATGCAATCTATGGAAATTAAAACATCTACCATCCAATTCAAAACTACTATCACTCAGCGCTTACTCAGTGCTTGACTAGTTTTACTCATATAGTTCCCCCAAGAACACACCGGCAGCACCCATACCGGTGCCAATGCACATGGAGGTCACAAGCACCTAAGATTACTGATCAATATAGGGTATGCTGTGTTTGATATCGATATCGATATACCTTGCCCTTTCTCCGATGTAACTCATTGAGACCTGTCGCAATCTGGCGCGCCCCGGTAGCACGTAACAAAGAAAATCAGTCAACCGTCACGAAGATACCCATCAATCAGACTTATCTAATGGATGACCAAAGGCGATGGCACCTCCATTGACATTAACCTGTTGATTGGTGAATGTGAGGAGTCATCTGGTTGATTCAAAGGGCTGTACCTTCTCTCTGGTAGTCTATCAGTGCTCGATCATTTGATTTATCGAAGTTAGAAGACTCACGCCGGAAGATTCAAAGCTTTGACAGAATAAACGCACTGCGAAGCAAACGCCTCATTGATCTAATAAACACTGTGAGCACAGGTTTGGACGAAAATAGATCCGACCTACTTCAAAGAGGTCTACATCATCAATCGTTATACCGGCAAACGAAAGTGCTTTCGGAATCGCGTATACAGGACCGATGCCCATGATACGCGGTGCTACACCAGTAACGGTGGTGATGATATATTTGGCCAATATAATCAACCCAAGTTCTTCAGCCTTTCTCCTCGTCATCAATAACACAGCAGCAGCACCGTCTGTGATTTGACTAGCGTTTCCACCGGTCGTGGTTGAGTTTCCCCATTGCGGGAACGCAGGTCGGATCTTCGCCAACCCTTCTTTCGTTGTACCGTATCTAATCCCATCATCCTCACTTACAACAACCTGATGTTTTTCTCCAGTCTTGGGATCTTGTTGGAATACAGTAAATGGTACAATTTCCTTTCTGAAATACCCTGCCCTTTGAGCACGTTCCGCTTTCTGGAAAGACTTCGCGGCAAAGTCGTCTTGCTCCTTGCGAGTGACGGTAAATTCGACAGCAACGTTTTCACTAGTCCACCCCATACTTTCTTTACAGTCACGAGAAGCCTTGTTGCAGGAAACCAATTCGCTTTGTTCCGGACCACCGTTGTCAGGGCTATGGAGCTGATGTTAACACTTTACCTGGCTAGTATCAAGATGGATCAGACTTTTCAGACATGCTCTCAACACCAACAGCCAGCCCCACTTCAATAGCCCCACTTCGTATCTGGTTAGCAACGATGCTAACTGCCATGAGACCACTGGAACAAAATCTGTTCACTACCTGGACAGGAGTGGTTTCCGAGAATCCAGCTGCCAGAGCTGCGGAACGAGCAGCGTACATAGCATCAGGTGTAAGCACAGTACCAACACAAATGTCGCCGACGAGTTTGGGATCAACTTTTGACTGGGTAATAGAGTGCTGATTATTATATGCCTCAGAATTTGCGAATCTCATGGACTTTGAAATTCAGACCTTATAAATTTCTATTAAGAGTTCATCTGTTCTAAATCATGAGTCAGAAACAGCCAGGCCCTGGTTCAGGCAGGTATCATGCACCTTGCATTCCTGAATCCTCCCTTCTTCGCTTTACAGAGAGGTGAACGAATCGCCATAGTAATGACCACGTCGTCTGAATTTTTGCGTTCAAGAGCAGCCAACCCATTAGATTTGAAATGTCCAACGAGTTGTTTGGCGCGTTCCATGGCCTGGGTGCAAGTCTGAAGCAAAGAAGCTCAGCGACCCGACCGGCCGGTGATGTCACCGAACCAGTCTTCCATAGAACAATCGATCCCCACGGATGTATACAGCGCCAGTAACGGTGACGTCTCGTCTCACACCTTTGCGCGAGCACGGGTATTTGCGAAAGACTTATCCATTCTAAGAAATATCTTTTTTTGTCAACATGCCAGTCACTGTCGTTGCGAATACAAGTGTCAGTAATCCGGTCTCTCCCTCTCGCTTGCGATTTATTGGTAGGAGGCATGCTTCTAAGTTGACTCCTGGAGTTGATTCCTTCTCTAGACATCGCCGGTATGTCCTCCTCCAACGTAGTCTCTGACAATTCATAGCCAAATTTGCAGTAAACCTAACTGATCCCGTCTTCCGAGGAATATACCACGGGAAAGTCAAACATCAAGGTTTGCACCTTCATCATTTTCTTGTGATAAAACAACCAAAATTTTGCAGATGATCTTGAAGAGATGAAAAAACGCTGTCAAGCTGCCGGGGTCAAGTCCCTCATTATCACTGGTACAAGTCTCCGCGAATCAAAAAGCGCGGTCCGGCTTGCAAAGGAACACAGTCAGTACTTCAGGAGCCTTCTCACATCGTGAAGTTCACAAACTCTGAAGTTATATAGATTTCTATGCCACTGTAGGGTGTCATCCTACTCGTACAGCGGATTTTGATAAATATGACGAAGATGGACCAGAAGGGTATCTTCAGGCTCTCGAAGATCTTATCTCAGCGAATCTCACAGGCAGGGGAAGAGTAGTTGCATTAGGTGAATTGGGTTTAGGTGTGTGTGGTGTAGATATCTGATTAACTATTCAACATCGTAAGTTGACATCATGATTTAGACTATGACCGGACACACCACGCGCCTATCGACGTTCAGAAAAAATATTTCCGAATGCAATTATCGTTAGCAAAAAAATATCATCTACCGATGTTCTTGCACTCCCGTGCAGCACATCAGGATTTTGTCCAGATCTTGGCGGAAGAAGGGTTCGGAATTCAGGGTGGGAGAGATGTTGGAGGTATGGGAGGTGTTGTTCATAGCTTTACGGGGACAACGGAAGAAGCACAAGATTATGTTGGTACCTTGTATCGTGGGCAAAGCGACCATAAGATTGATCAATTTCTTCTAGATGAACATGGGATTTCATATCAGGTAATTGGCTAATAAATTAATCAACCGTTACAATCAAGTTAAATAGGATCGACCTTAGTTTGAACGGGTGTTCGTTCAAGACGCCCTCAAACTTAGAGGCAGCACTATCGATCCTTCCTCAGTGGATCATGTTTGAGACCGGTATGATCTCAAAGCTTAACTACCTCTGATACCTCACGTGTCAACTAGATGCTCCCTGGTGCTCATGCATGTCTACACATGCCTCAAAACCTTACCTGAATGACCTCCCAAATAACTACCGTTCTATCTTCTTTCCTTCTGCGACACAACCTGAACGGTTCAACATGGGTCGACCTGTTAAGGGCCGCAATGAACCTAGTACCATAGGAGGAATTGCATGGGTAATTTACCATCTCCATCAAAAAGCAAGGGAGGACGCTTCAACCAAAGGCGAGCAGCGGGAGGAAGTGCCTTTTTGGAAAATTGTGCACCAGGCATATATGAATACTATAAAATTGTTCAACTTACAAGAATTGACAGATGCATGATAAAGTGGCCGCGGAATAATAACAGGTAAAGAAACTATATACTGTCCTGTCTTGACTAATTAACTAAATGTGCAATACAAGTGTTTGCAAGAAGTTATACCGAGTAGGTATATGACGTGAATGATGGTGCTACTCGGATGTGTATATGTGAAAATAGAGGTATAGTCTGCGAGGATGGTGAAATAAAGATACAGATGAGGAAGGTATGGTGATGATAAATAATATCCCAAAAAGAGAAATAGTTCAAGCCAGTAAAAAAAACTATGCAAATAAACTTGGAATGAGTCTCCAACTTTCGGCAGACGCACCGCATCAAAGTTACCGTTTACATGATGACACATTCTTTGTCCTTTAGATTCTTTCCTGCGTCCGAGTCACCTTGCTCACGGTGCAGAACGGAACCTGGCCCACCTGGCTGATGCATCGGTCCATTCTGCGAGTTCTTCAACCGTTGAGTAGCACGTTTGTCACCCTTGTCTGCAGCACGTTTATAATACGTCATAGCTCTGGAAGATGATGAGAGAGAGATCAAGCAACCAAACTAGACGCACTCTTGCACATTAGCTGAGGTCCCGATGCCGACCTCCAGGAAATATCCGCAAGCGTACATAGCCTTGGCAAGGCCGGCTTCTGCGGCTTTCTGAGCCCAGAGGAAGGCTTCCGTATCAGACTGGGGAAGGACACCAGGGGAGCCCACGAGATACCAGGCGGTGAGCGCGAAACAGGCATCACGATGATTCTGCTGCGCAGCAATGTTCTGCCAAGAGGGAGAGTATGTATGTGAGAAAGAGAGAGAAGGTGGACAAAAGACGACACACATAATAATGAATTGACAAGGCAGGGTCTTGGGGGCAGCCCATCTTTCCATATTCATAACATTCACCGAGCCTGTATGCGCTTGGAGCATAACCAAGCTCCGCAGCCTGAGCTAGGAGCTCTGTGGAATATTCATAGTCGACAAACACAACGTTTTCAATGCCGCGCTCATGAAGCAGAGCCAACTCATGAAGGGCGTGAGGAAATTCGGCAGTTGCATGCTCGGCACTTCGCTTGAGCCATTTGACGCCTTCCTTTGGACTCCTAGAAAGGCCGAGTTCACCGTTGAGTTCAGCTATGCCGAGGCGATACATAGCACCGGGATGAAGGGCAGCCGCCGCTTTACGGAAGAATTGAATGGCCTTGGCTGACTCTCTGCGGCAGCCCCACCCATTCTCGCAGCAAGTGCCAGCACGATAAGCAGCATCGGGATGACCATGTTTAGCGGCGAGTACAAAGAGAGGATATGCGCGATCAAAATCCTGTTTGCCCTTTACAGTGCCGATGCCATTAGCGTAACAATCTGCGAGAAAATACTGGCTTGCTGGATGACCCCTATCTGCCAGACGTTTGAGGAGAGAGGATGCTTCGCGGACAAGATCGTCACGCTTCTCAAGAGACTTTTCTACCTGAAGAAGATTGCCCGGGGTATTGGGGGGAATGGGGAAGGTTTTTGAGGCATCAATCATAAAGACAGCAAACTCGAACTGGAGATCTGGATCCTGGGTTTTTTTTGCATTTGCACGGTAAAGCTCCAGGGTCCGTTCGTGGGAAAGGAGGGCGGCCTGTTTCCCAGGGCGAAGATGAGAGTGGTCAAGGATGGGGCCTGCGGACAGAGAGGAGGCAGGGATGGGCGGGGTAGGGGCGGATGGAGGGGACTGTGGGAGGTCTTGGGCAGCAGGAAAAAAGTCGTCGTGGTCAGGGGAGGAACTAGGATCGGGCAGCCAGAGCTGGCGCGGGACAGGGTCCGACAGGGTCCTCCATGGTGGCAAGAGACAAGAACCAGGCGAGATAGAAAGCATTGCTTATGTTATCAACTATGATTTGTCATCAATCGGCTTGAATTACGTCATCAACCATGGACTCTCTCCGCACACGCCGCCCGTCCGACGCCACACGCAGGCCAGCGCGTTCGCCGAACAAAATCCATGCGCGGGTGCCCAGAGTCGACGACAAGCTCAGGAAGCGCATGTCGATGCGCTATGCCGACATCCCCCCCGACGACAAGATGCTTTTCTCCGCCGAGGACTTTGACCCCGATGCCTGTAGGTTCTCTGCTGACACCGTCACCCACCTGCTGAACACTCCCCAGTCATCAAGCTCAAGCTCGCAAACTCCACTGAGGCAGAGCTCAAGTCGCTCCAGTCGTCTCTTCGTGCGGCTAAGGACGACACTGCATCCGACCTCCAGCGCTCCGTCTTCAAAAAGTGTGCCTCGCCTCTTCTTTTCTTGTCGACTCCTTCCTGACGCATGCTTCAGCTATGCTGAGTTTGTGCTTATATCAAAGGAAATTTCTGCCTTTGAGAACGAGATGCTCGAACTCAAGGACCTGCTTTCAGACTACAAGTCCATGCCCTCCATTCTCCACATCCCTGATCCTACCACCTCCTCGGGAACAGCAGCCCTGTCCACCTACAAACGCTCTTCTGTTGCTGATCTTCGTGTCCTCTACTTGAGTCAGATGCAGTCTCTCCATGCCTCAATCGAAGGCGCGGCAAAGTTGGTTCCCACCACACCAGGACGTCATGTCATCGGCGAAGTGGACGGCCTTTATGCCCTCAATACTGCCACCTACAAAATCATTGGCAAGGTAAGATTTGTCATTCTCGATGATGCTGTCCTAGTCGCTCGTAGGAGAAGGAGGAATGCAGGCGGCTCTGGTGATCGATCGAACCAAGGCAAACTTGTGGCTGAGAACTGCTGGGCTCCCAATGACATTCTTGTACTTGACATCAAGGATTCTTCCAGTACGTGCATTCATCTACCTAATATTAACTCTAATTTGCATTAGACATGACAAATGTATTCAAGATCCGCCATGGCAAGGAGACTCATGTTTACAGATCTGATTCACCTTCAGACAAGAAAGCTCTCCTTGCTCAGTTCAGGCAGGTTGCAGACGATCTCGCTGCCAAGAAGCGCAAAGAACGCGAAGGCGAACACGAACGACGGAAGAGCATGTGGCAGGGCGGTGATGTCTGTCATCTTCCATCCCTCACATCCCATCCTTACGTTCAGTCTAGACATCTTCTGCTGTACCCCCAATGCCAGTGCCGGAGTGGATGTCAGATCTAGCAAAAAGAGGCGGCGACGCCTTCAGTGGGGCTGATCATTCCAAAGAAAAAGCTGAACAAGATGCTCAATGGGTAGGAGAGTGGTCTGATGATTTGACTGTCGCTATCGCTCTCCGTGAGTGGACCAAGGCCGTTGATCTTGTCGAGCAAGGTGCATTTTTCTGAATAATCCGTATATCTTGTATTTACCCTCACATTAGGCCAGGCCCGTGCATCAATCGCCCCCACCTTGCAGGCCAAACTCCCGAGTCTGATCAACCAATTAACTGCTGCCCTTCTTTCATCCCTTTCGGTGCCTTCCAACAGGAAAACAACTTGCATCATGCTGATCACCCTCCTCATACGCTTGAAGGCTGCAGCTGCAGCTCGTAAAGCTTATCTGGAGATGCGCACAGGTGTGATTACGGGCTTGATGAGAAGGATTCGCTTTGAGGGCGACATCAGTTCATACGTGGGTGATCTCAGTGTTGTTTGGTTCACAGGCATCAAACACACAGCCGATTGGTATCTCAGCAGTTTCAAGGACAACGAGTCAACAAGTGGTAAGCCAAATGAAACGACTTGATTTCAATATTTAACCATGTCGGTAAGCTCTCGTTGTATGGGCTCAAGAACAGATCAAAGTTTTCGCCGAGATGTTTAGGAAACAAGTCTATACCAAAGATGTCGAACCTGCCCTCGTTGAAGAAGCTATAGCCATCGCCCACATGCAGAGTAACAAAGCAAGTATCTCTACTGTGTCATTCATCAATTTTCGACGAGCGTTCCTTCTCTAGCTCCTTCGAGAACATGGCTTCGATTTCACTTATCTCCTCGATCAACTGCTGATTGAAAATCCCAAAGAACCTGAAAATGGTTGTGTGCACTTCTCTTTCAGTGCGCATCGGATTTCCAAGCAAGGAAATTTGGCCAAACTAGTCAAACAGCTCGAACAAGGACGATCCAACCCTCAGCTTACTCAACTGCCAGACAACAACACTAGTCCAGAACCTTCAGCAGTTCAAGCTGCAGCACTACCAAAATTCTCAGCACCAACGCGCCGTCGTTCACCAGCGCCGCCATCTGCTTTCCGAGAACCTGCGACCTCGGGGAGTCCCACTCCACCGCCCCCATCAACACCAGATATGAAGTCCTCTTCGGTGTTGAAATCACTACAACCATCATCAACTTCCGCATTGGCATCTCGTAGTCGTACACCTACGGGTGTTACGAGTGGAGGATCCACAAATGTAGTATCCACTGTACCCACCACGCCATTGCCTGATACAGGACAAGGGCTCAGTCTCATTACATCTGCAATGCCACGATCCCGAAGTCGAACAGATAGAGTGACCCCCGTCATCAATGGCGGTCGTGACTCTCCAGCTCTCTTACCCTCACCTGTCAGTGGTCAGTCGAATCCAGGGCATTTCGGTTCTACAAGAAGACCCTCAACAGCAGGGAGTTTGAGTGATCGAGAGGGTTTTAGTAACAGTGGTAGAATTGGAAATCCGATTGGAAGTTTAAGAATCAAGACGAATTCGGCATTGCCGCCTAGGTCCACTCATAGACCTGATAGTCTACTTGCGGTTAACAGCATGGGGAGCACCAGTAGTTCTGGTCAAGGGCAACAAATAAGTCCCAGAGGCGTCGTGCCTCAGAGGAAGGGTATGTTTTGAGTAAAGAGGATTGATGATTGTATGTCAATAGAACGACAGTTTCCCGCCAACGACGACTTTCCGGAATACTTATCTGAGGCCGAGTTTATTTTTCTGAGTTTATTTTTGAGGGGCCCGGATTATTTCTGGACCTGAGATAAGTAATGAACATTACTCCGGGACCCAGGGACCCAAAACATTGATACCCCGAATCTTCATCAAAATCCTCTCTCTATATTCTTTAGCCACTTTTTCTAACATTATAATTAGCCATCTCTCCATGATATTCGTTGAGTTGGTATATAAGCTCTAACAACACAGATGAACCTTCCGGCTGTCAGTTCGAGGTATATGTTTTGGGCTGTCAGTGTATATCTATCTATCTGCGAGATTGATGTCCGGTGATGAAATATCTGGTTTCCGAGATGTGTTGCAGTATGTAGCACGCGCTGCAACGTTATGGGCAAGCGAAGTGGCATGGCAACATCGAATAAATGGCATTGAATACGTGACAGAAGGGTGATACGGTGCATTAATCGGATCTGCTGTCCAGAATGTTATCCTGAAACTGGAAATACGACTACAAAATTAGTTTGAAGGGTGTTAATATAAACTCAGAACACGTGCCAGTCTGTCGAACTCATTGATTGAGTCTTCTCATGACTGCATCTAAACGCAGCTTTGTTCATCATCTCCTTTCAGTCTGATAATTGGACCTTAGATACGACCTCAGAGAAGGACATCTGTCGAAGACACATTCAGATATCTTGCTGTAAGGCATCTCTTACCAGACATGTGGGAGCGTACTCTTCAAGATCTTATCCGTGGGCTTCGTGCCAACAAAAAAGACGAGTCAAAATTTATAGCACAAGCAGTTGACGAGATTAGGCGGGAAATTAAGAGTGACGATATGGAACTTAAGACGGGGGCTGTCATGAAACTCACCTACGTATGTTTGATCTGATGGTCATGCCCACGCCAATTCATTTTCATTCAGCTAGATATGCTAGGTTATGACATGAGCTGGGCTTCATTTCACGTTGTGGAAGCCATGTCTTCCCCAAGGTTTCATTTGAAAAGCGTTGGATATCTCGCTGCTGCGCAGTCCTTTAACGAGGATACGGATGTACTTATGCTCACTACAAATCTCTTGAAAAAGGCTAGCACGAGAAAACGCGTCTGGATTAACCTTTGCTGAACCATTTGTCCGATCCAGGATCTCAGTTCTAATCCTGCCGACATGGCTATAACACTGAACGGGCTTTCCGCGTTCCTCACATCGGACCTTGCCCGTGATCTTGCAACTGATCTAGTGGCCATGTTGAATCATTCTCGTGCTCATATACGCAAGAGGGCGGTCCTGGGGATCTTTAAAATCCTCGAACAATATCCTGAGGCAGGATTACATGCCCACCCGCGATTATTTGAGAAATTAGATGATCCAGACCCAGGTAGGTCAGGCTTTTGGACGGCACTATCATGGTCTTCAGCTCTATTAGGCGTTGTTTCAGCTACTGTAAATGTTCTGTGCGAGCTAGCGAGACGAAGACCCGGGGACTATCTCACATTAGCTCCCCAGCTTTTTCATCTGTTAACCAACTCGACGAATAACTGGATGCTCATCAAGATTGTCAAATTAGTGAGCAGTTGTCGGACTACCTCTGCTTGCGTTAATTCAACACTAGTTTGGATCTCTTTCTCCCTACGAACCGAGGCTCTTGAAGAAATTACAGCCACCTATCACAGAACTCATTTCAACTACACCTGCGATATCTTTGCTGTATGAGTGTGTCCACACATGCATTATCGGAGGCATGTTGCAGGGCTCCTCAGGCGATTCCTTGGCCAAGTTGTGTGTTTCAAAACTTGCTGCCTTTATTCAGGATAGCGATCAAAATTGTAGGCTTTTTTCTTTGGGCTGAACACTTTTCTCAGATTCTGCTAGTGAAATATATTGCATTACTGGCCATGACTAAAATTGTTCCGAGTCATCCTGAACTTCTGGCCGAATATCAAGATACGATACTTGCTAGCCTGAACGATTCAGATATCAGCATTCGTATGCGTGCCTTAGACTTGGTCACTGCAATGGTGGGGACAGTCCATGCTATCTCTAATGACTGATTACATACTTGTTATCAGGTCAACCGAAGCAATCTGCAGTCGATCGTCCAGCAGCTCCTTTCTCACCTGTTGCCAGATTCACCGTCGTCACTGCCATCAGCCAGGCAATCTCTCGCTCAAAACTCCTCTCATTCCCTCACTTCTCCTTATCAGTCACCGTCCTACCGTTTAATCTTGTCCCAGCGCATCCTCTCTGTCTGTTCACGATCTAGATATGAGAATGTTACCAATTTTGAGTGGTATCTTTCAGTTCTCGTAGATTTGGCACATGTTGCAAATGTAGATATTGGTGCGGACATTCGAGACCAACTAGTCGATGTCGTTGGTCGCGTCCGCGCAGCAAGACGTTACGCAGTCAAATTAATGCATTCGGCACTCACTGATAGCTCAATGCTTCAGAATGTTGAAGAGGAGGGCAGTTGCCCCGAGATTCTCTGGGCAGCTGCCTGGATATGTGGCGAATATTGTCGGTCAGTATTCCAAATGAATATGGGGTATTTAGTTGTCACTCATCTACTTTGACTAGCGAGTTGGCTGATCCTGAGCAATTATTACCTCATCTCCTTCAGGCGGATATCACTTGCCTTCCTCAAGACACTATATCAGTCTATATCCAGGCTGCGATCAAGATCTTCGGGGTTTGGATCTCTGAATTAGCGCAGCGCTGGGACGAAGATGAGCTGACAACTGTACAAAGCGCAGTGAAAAGCATCCAGGAGCGAATGGATGCCCTTGTTACCAATCCCCATATCGAAGTCCAGGAAAGAGTAAGTAATTAGACCTTCACTTTTATTCTTGAATTGTTGACCTGCGCAGGCTGCAAATATCCGTCAACTGTGTATCTTCGTCTCTGCAGATCTCAATAGTCATCGCTCGAGAGCGTCCATTCCTACAACACCGTTATTGAACACTTTTGGTGAAGGAGCAAGACCAGTGGAGATCAATTTTCCTAGAAGCCTTTACCTCATCCAACCGCTCTTTTCAGCATATGAGCTGAATCCTGTCGCTTCCAACGCCCAGGCTAGTGTTCCTATTCCTGATGGCCTTGACCTTGATGCATGGATAGTACCACCTCCAAGGGAGCCTGTGGTTTCCCCTGAAAAGACTGCTTCAGAGAAGAAGACAAGTAAAAAGGGAAAAGAGAAAGAAAAGGACGCGAGCAGCAAGAAAACCAGAACGTCCTCAAGAAAAAAATTGAGAGAACCAGATCTACTCCAGGACAGGGATATCCTTGAACCCATCGATACAGACGTTGAAACACCAGAAGAGCGTGAGCGGGTGAGCATAGATTTTGACATGGCTGCTATTCATGCTCAAGGTGATATCATATGCAGAAGAAGGCAGAGAGAAGGGAACAATTGAGAGATGACCCATATTACATTCTTGATGACATACCATCCAAACCAACTGATGAAGAAATAAATAATATTCCTGTGGTTCACTTGGAGGACATGCCATCAATAGTACCAGGTTAGTCATTCATTTGATGTTTTTCCTTTACAGTGCCATTGACTCTAGACACAGATGCATCAAGTCAAAAGCCAATCCTTAGAGCCACTGCGCAGGACTTCTCATCAACCGATATCTTTGTCGTTGAAAGAGATGGGGAAATGCCCTCAAACGTCACGCCCTTAACTGTGATAGCTACAAATGCAAGTTCTGACCTGACTAGTCCCACCGCTAGTGGAAGTCTACCCAAATTTGCTCATCTGTCGTCATTTACACCATACGAAACACTCGATGAACCTCGAACGAGTACACCAGAGCCAATCAAGGTTGTTCGCTCCAAGAAAAAGACCAGTGGCAAAAAGGACAGGAAAGACAAGAAAAAGCAGTCAGCATCGACAGCTTCTGGAGCCCTTATTTGATGGCTGAGGACGCATTTCTTTGGTGTTACAATGTGCATTCGTTTGCTTATATTGTAATCAAATCATTGCACATTTTATACGAGTGCGAGTAGGATACTACTGGGCAAGTAATAATTGATGTACAAAACTGAGAGGCAGGCGGATAGCAATTTCATGCAACCAGAAATTTATGAGATAAAGAAACAAGTATGCTGTTTGGGAAAAACAAGAGAAATATGTCCGTGCATTATGTGATAGATAAAGCTGGAGATGAGAGCTGGAAACACACGGAATTCATGCAAATTCCAATATATGCCCAGAACAGCGAAAGGTTATGCTTCATCGTCTGATTCAAGGAATATCCTCAACGTGTTCAACAGAGTCAACTATTTCGTTGACGAGCTCCAGGGTAACGCCTGGTATGATGCGCTCAGCTTCAGTAAATGCACGTTGCAAAGCACTGAGGGCGATTCTAGCTTCTTGGGAAGAAACTCGTGGAAATAACTATCATTGTGTCAGAGATGCTAGAGGGAGAATGACAAGAGCTCACTGAAGCGATGGCAGGGAGAATCACGGAATCCAGCATCGTCGTATCAGTATCATTGATATCGTCTTCCTCGATATGTATCTCCGCCATTTTCTGTCGCATAGCCCCTGTCTTGGTTGAGTAGGTGTAATTATTACCATATTCCTCATCCAAAAGTTCTGTTTGACCTGATCTATGGCTTCTTTGGGGTATAGCATAATCGGTAGCAATGGGCTGTCCACGATTGTCAGGAACGTTTCGTACGGAGGCGTTCTTAAGGGTATCTCGCTCAAATCGGGTCTTAGACGGCGAAGAAGCCGACTTGATACCAAGCCGGATGCTCTCACGGTCTGAAGGGGTTGATGGGAGATCACTCTTTGCAGACATAGATGGCGACGTCGAGAACGCATGTCCTCGTCTCAATTGGATAGATTCATCCGAGCCGTCGGAATCTCGGTTATGTGGTAGATCGTCCTTCTCTCGCGCGAGAGGCAGTCCAGAGAGCTTGATCGAGCTTCGTCCTATTGTTCGAGCTCCATGGCGAATCGTCCCAAAGTCCCACAGGTCGTCAACTTCACCGTTCCCATTCCTAAGTTCAGATGGAGAAATGAGCAGCAAACCAGAAGTAGAAAAGACTCGCATACGTCTCTACGACGTCAGGGCGTGATTCTTCCTCTTCAATCTTCTCGCCCCCCTCTGCCTTCCATCGCTCGTATCGATCTATGAGCTCCGTCAAGTAGCTTGTCTTCCTCGCCGTCCGCAAGAACTTATGTTTCAATAAGTCTCTAGCAGTGGGGCGCTGCATATATCATGTTAACGAAGGCTGTAATCATACCATGAAATAGTAAATACATCTCGAGGGTCTCTTTGCAAACAACACGCAATAAATTCACGGAATAACTTGGAGAAGTTGCCGTCTAGGGTTGGAGGCGGATTTTTGGGGATGAGGAATAGAACCTGAATCACAAAGCCTGTGATTAGAAACTCAGGAAAATGCAAAGCTTTTTACCTTCATGGGATGGAGTTCTGCATATGGAGGTTCACCCTTTGCCAGTTCTATTGCTGTGATTCCTAAGCTCCAGATGTCAGCTTTGTGGTCATAACCACTTTGCTTGATGACTTCAGGTGACATCCAATATGGTGTTCCGACAAACGTGTTTTTTTTCGCCGAAAGTGTGCCGGAAAGTTGTCCAGAGACACCAAAATCTGCCAATTTCACCTCGCCACCAGCCGATAGTAGTATGTTGGCGGCTATTGGGGAGATATTCGATAGGAAGAGTTTGATGAAGACATAGAACACACCTTTAATATCTCGATGCAACTTCCCCTCTGTGTGCAAGTAATCTAGTCCTTTCAGCAATTCTTTGACAATGATGGCGATATACTCTTCCCGAAAGACTCCAGGCTTCATCTAAAGACAGCGAAGTATCAAGACTGTGCAGCAAGCCTGCCACAAAGAACCTTACCAGGTCAGAACATGAACCACCAGAGCAGTATCTAAAAGACGATATGAGCTCCAGTAATACATACCTATAAAGAAAGGCTCACTCCATGACAATCCATAGATGAGATCCCTTCAGGAAAGAGCCATGGTATCTGGAATAAATCAATTAGTTGAAGCGAATCAAATAACCAGGACATCGAACTTGGTAACATGAGGTGAATCTAGCTGCGAGAGGATTTGTATTTCCTGCTGAATGTCCTCAATCTCATCTTCGGCGCTCTCGAGGTCGATGATTTTAATCGCCACAGTTTTCTGCGTTCGCTTGTCAAAACTATTATCGAGATTAAGTTTGGCTGATGAGGATCCGATGACAAGAATACCCCTTGTAGACCTCTCCAAAGGACCCCTTTCCTGAGCAAAGGATGCTGAGTTAGCCCGAGAAGAGTCCGATGAAAGGTGGCAGCTGTTGCACCGATTCTGTCCTGTCTAACATAAATATCCTCTGGATCTTGGCTCCGAGTGTCCTGTCATCATCGATATGATCATAAGCTGGACTTCTAGTGCAGAAAAAGAGATGTGTACCATTGGTCCTTGAGGATGTACTCGTTGTGGCAGAATGAAGTGATTACAGCTATGATATGTTCGTCAAAATGTCTTTGACCCGCAGCGAGTGTGTATCGAAAGATAGAGGCAAGCGAGGAGAGGAAGAGAGAAGGGTGGATGACTTAATTAATGAGCTCAACCAGAGTAGTCACAGTTGCCATTTATAGTAGACAAGGCTGACCATTGTTTAAGCCTGAACTGAACATTCCTGAACATTCGCGTTGGACTACCATTACACTTTGGGTATCCACATATCATATGCTGTTGCCTCTCCCACTCTGATCATCTTACGCAACGGTGGCTTTCCTGTAACCGGACGGGGTTGGAAATTTAATCAGACTCCTTTAACTGCTCTGTATCTAAACTCCTCGGTTTGCATCTTGCATCCAATCACCCCAATACAGCAAGTTGTTTACCATTTTTTCTTTTTCTGTTTGACCGGCAGCGGACATATTGTATTGCTATTGGATCAAATTAGTACGCCAGAATGATACTGCCAGGAAGAATATGAAGGCCCAGAATATCCTTAAGATTATCAAAGATAGATCTGGCGGAAAGACTTGGATTGGTGTCGATGGGCAGAACCAGCGTTATGATTTTTAACGGATAATGGAGCGTGTTGGTGAGAAGCAAGTCTCATTTCTACTTTGTTTTATTTTCTTTTTCTCCGCCGCTGCCTCCAAATCCGTGTCCCCCGGCGAACCCGCACTCCTCTCGATTCCAGCGATCTTTCCATGCACAATACAGCTCCACTCCAAAAGGTTGAGTCCTTGCGTTATCAATTTAAGCAATGTGTCCCTCCACTCCTTGTCCGCCTCCACCTCCTCTCGTTGACGTTTTTCCTCTTCCAACTTTCTCTTCTCAGCTACTTTTGCCTCTTTCCAAGCCTGACTTTCTTGCTTAAGTCGGAGTTGCTCTTCTCTAACACGTTTTCTAATCGCGTCTAATTCCAGCTGAAGACTTCCATCTTCAGAGTCAGATTGAGGAAGGTCGACTAAAGTGTTGGTGGAGGACGAAGTGATGGTAGGAGTTCAAGAGTGAAAAGATCCAATGAAGTCCTTTTATTCATATTATCAGGTGATAATTGAATTGCTTATTCACTAGGCTTCGGAGGCTCAGCTCCAAGGGCCACAAAAGTACAATCGCGTTGCATTTTCCGGCTAGACTCCATGCCGTCTTCATTCTGGATATGATGAAAAACTATATAGTACTAAGCTGTGAATTATGGACTCACTCAATCGGTAGTTGTACCTCAGTCTTTCATACTGTCTTCGTGGACTGAGTCTGTACTTACAATAGAACGGTTGACGTGCACCATCAATACATTTTTGACACCAAAACTAGAGAATTATGAATATCTGACATGGAATATACTCTTCTTTTTCAGGTATCCATAGCATGGTTCTGTTTAAACGAGCGCACGATAGTCAGAACGATTGACTCCCAGTGAGCGTGAGAAGGGCAAATGGATACTATTTACAAATGGTAGCTTAACTAAATTTCAACAGGCTTTCCCGCTCGTCAATTATCACCCCATCGTTTTGGTTTTCGTTATTTGTTGATGGGTACTGCCTCCACACTAATAAGTGCTCGGACTGATCGTCGGCTCTCAAACAGGAATCACTCCCAACTCGGAACTTGTCTCTCACATGGTTGTGGCTGGGCCTGCTTAGACCTTTCGGAAGAGCCCTTAATTGTAAGGAAGGCACTGACATACGTCATCATGCCACAGTGCTACTGACTTAACTTCTTACTTTCTGTACTTCAGAAAAGCAGACTCTCATACTCTCAAGCTATAGGATGAAGGATCATCTACCGGTTCTGTAAATATCTTAGCACCAAGCTTGGTGAGGGTTGATTCCATCGTTTCTGTCATCTCGCTTTTCTCCACCCATTCCAGGAAATACCCTCACCTAGGCTTTATTTTGTGTTGTTATTCCCCTTGCATATTGACATCTTTCCAACAAATTTTCTTTAGGCCTTATCGACATTGGTAAGCCCTCCAGAACTAACTTCTCGTAGGAGAATCTAGGTGTACAGTGCTTATTCATAAATTCTGTCTGAGCAAATCTGGAATAGTTCTAGCTCCCTTAGCAACCGTGACAATTGTTCAGGTATATACTCATCTTGAGGATGAGACAATGCTTTACAAGTAACAAGTGCTTTGTTAGACCACCGATTCAGTTGTTAGGGTCGGAGTTGTGGACCGCTAATGGTCCGGTAGCTCAGTGGTTAGAGCGTATGGGGTAGTTACCTTAGGTTACAGGTTGCTGAGTTGCTTTGCTTGGGTGTTATTCCCTATGTTTCTACATCTGCTTGCAGGTTGTGTAATGTTTGCGTACATTAATGAGGTTTGACAGTTCCATACAAATAATAGCTACGAGATAAATGTAAATAATGGGTTTAACAGTCTATACATGTCTGGCAGTCTCGACCCATCCATGCTTGAAGTTACCAGCTTGTGGATACAGTTGCGAGCCATTGCATACTATTGGAATGGGCACAGTGGAGTATTCCATTCCGATACGTCAGCGTGCGTACGTCAGTCCATTCTGACAGACAGTAGCACTGAAGATCTCTACTAGAAGAACATAATATGAATTTCAAGATCATATTCGACAGTGGATAAATTTAATTCCATCTGTAGATCTAGGGACCATTTAATGTCCGGCATCTCGGCATAGACCTTGATCAGATTTTTCCCCGATTCCTTGACTAGGAACATTCATGTTTCATGTTCGATTACTCAGTGGTCTTCGGACAACGACAGTTCAGAAAACAGGTAGGACTCCTTCTGACTCCGCGTCTCATTGAATAATTCGGCAATGAAAAGATTCTGTTATTAGCCAACTGGACTTTGTTTTCATATGGCACGCTGATTGGCGTGATCGACGATGATCTACGATGATCATCGCTACTAAAGCCTAGAGAAACAAGAGGGACAAATGCCCATTTTCCCTACAAGGTCGAGATCGAGTAAGTGATAGAAATAATCGTGGTCAAGGCAGTATTCAGGACAGTTCCTCACTCAATGTGAATTTTATTCCTGATTTAATCCTACATGTGAGTACAACCACAATATCTGATATCACAATCGTTGACGGAATGCTCTCAGAGTGGTCATGAAATTGGAGTTATCAAAGTGATGGGCCTAGTAGCCAAGAATGTCAGTAACTGGAACAACATTCGGAAATCATTAGATTGAGATGGAAAGAGATATCAGTTATCCTTGAAGGACGTGCGGAGCGCGTAATTCGTACGCTGAGGCAATCCTGCGTCCGTAATCTCATAAAATGATGAGTCTGGTTTTCCGATGTTCCTGGAAATTAGATTTAGTCATTCAAACAAGAAATTGAATGATCATGAACAAACAGGTGTGTGTGAAGTCTCATAATCCACATGCACAAATGCGCGTTCAACATTTGGAAGAACTTCAATCTTGTCTTGTAATTGTTGGCTAACGTCATGAGCTTTCCACAAAGGTGTGTTTGCGTTCATAACAATGTCAATTTCCACAAAGTACTCCTAGGATCGCCTCTTAACCTCAAAGTCTTAAGCACAAAAAAAGTTCGAAACGTACTGGGCCGCTGTGATAAGCGCGAACCGTGTCAATTTTGATAATATCATCGTTGAATGTTGCAGCCTTGTAGACTAATAGTTGAAGGAAGTCGTGTGGCGCAGCTTTCCCAGCCAGAAGCTCGAACTGGCGATAGATAGTCTTGCCCCATGCAATTATAATGCCAGAAGCAATCTGCCTCGGAGTCAGGAGTGCGAACTTGGTTAAACTTGGAGGAGCATCAATACATACAATAATACCGCCCATAGGGTCAAGATCTGATTGTTTCGACTGAGCCCAAAGAATTCAAAAAAACGCCAAAAGTAAGATACGAACACCAGCGAAGCTTGCTGCCGCCACAGGACATAAAGACACCTACGGTGACACTGATTAAGTAGACTACAATGAACTGCAAGAAATAACGCACCAAAAGAGTTGACCCACAAATCATTCCGGTGATCCTCCCAGAGGACTTGGACTTGACTTGACTGTTTACGGATGGAAAAACAATAGCCAAAAAGGATAAACTTGACAACTAGGGTAGACATAAGTGTTCACGTAACATTGTTGTATGGTGCCAAGACACTTGCCCAAAGCAGCAGCCACAGCGATGATGGATGGCAAGTGAAATGGCACAAGGCCATCCCCTTTCTTGTCAATTATAACTCTCACGGATTCGACGATAACAATGAGGTTGACAGATGACATACTGTTATCATTAAGATCTAGGTGGACAAAACAAGGTATAATGCTCACAGAGAACCTTATATACAATAGGCAATGAGAGGTGGTGGCCGATATAATACTGTTGGGACACGTACCATATACTATATTGCCGATTGTCTCTAGACGTGATCCACCGACCGGCCATTTGTTCTCATCAAGCTTTTGAGCTTTCTTGTGCAACCAGAAGAGCACAAGGTTGCTTCCAATGTCAAAGACGGAATCGATTCCCGTGGCCAAGAGAGACAAAGAGATGGAAGAGACAGCGGCGTACACTGAGCAGAGGGTAGACGTCAAAACTTATACCAAGGATCGATCATCCGAGGGCTTACTCTGAAGAATGCATAATGCAAAATTAGCGATCAAACTACTGTACACTGCAATTTTCACCTGGGGAAAAAACGTGGTCAAGATCTTAAGGCAAAAAGACGAACAACCTACAGGAAGGCGCGCTGCTGCTTCTTCTGACTGGGCATCCTCGGTATGTTCCTCCATTGGTTTAAGGAGGGAGGTAATCAGCTGGAGAAGAATAAGAAATGGGCACCGGGAGAAGGTAGTTAAGACTAACATCATTCTGTCTGAGCTGATACTTTGCAACACGCTTGCCCTTGCCCCTACGACGCAACAGAGTGAGCGCGTCATCGTCGAAAAGGCCGTCTCGAAACTGATAAGGGTCGGAGGTCGGAATACCAGACGCAAATACCCCTTCGATATCGGGTTCTAGATCAGAAGGCTCATTGGATACCGCTGTGTCGAACGCCTGACGGAAACATGAATCAAAGAAATATGAGGGAAAGGAAATAGATACCCTATTTGTTGTTGGAGTCGGGTCGCCGCCATTATCCATTGTGTGAGAAGAACCGAAACAGTGGTCCGAACGTTACCGTTGGATTGGTTCCCAACAATGGTAATGTTTAAGCTCCGATTCGCTCCAGATCTTCCCTGCATGGATCCTCGCACATCCATGGCTGACGTAGCTGCGCTCACAAACCTCATCCCTCTCTTCGTCGTCCTGGTACTTCTACTGTGTTGTCGCCTTCCCCTGATTCTCCAAAATATGACTCATTTTCACTAGATTTATTGCCCTATTCTGGTGTCTTATCTCGTCTTGCCTCGGGACGTCTCTTCGCCGGGCACTCAGTAATACCACTCATCGAAATATCCATGCGCAATCTCGACGTCATATAAGGGTCGGAAATGAATTGTGGGAGATGGAACATCAACGCTTTGTTGACTAGCAAGCCCCTGTTAGTAGTCCACATCAAAATGTCTAAGGCATCGTCTCTTCTCGTTGCAGACCGACTTGGAACCCCTAGAGAGGCTCTCATAAGGCTATAAAACATGCACAACTGGTCGTGGTCTGTCAATCTCACTGAACGCTCCATATCTCCATTGTGTTCTGCATTATGAAGATTCCAGCCAGTTCTTCTCTTTTGATTGCTACCCTTGCGGTTTCATCATCGTCTTCTGCCCTCGCTGCCCCCAGCGGTGAAGGTCACCAGGAAAGTTCAGTCAAGTCGTCTTCATCGCGGACTGCCCTTGTGTCGTCAACTAGTTCTGACATGAGTGAACGTGACCCCATCGTAGAAAGAGGTATAGAATCAATCGTCTATCCTGGTCTGCCTGTCCTAAAAATTATGTCCAGGTCTTCTTGACATCCCATGTTCTCTTGTTCAGACGATCACATCTATAGTGCCATTACCCGTAATAGGTGATTTGTTATGCTCTAAAGGTGCTAAGACAGAAGACGGAGGTTCTGTGGATGAAGACAAAGTCCAGGCAGAGCTTTCGCAACTTTCTAATGCTCTGACTCGGGTACCTATTCCTCTCCCTACTTCTGCTCTATCTCCTGCGTTAGGAGCTTTGAACAACGCACCAGGGGTTTTGAATAACGCGCCAGGACCTTTGAACAACGTGCCAGGACCTTTGAACAATGTGTCGTCAGCAGTCTCAGGTATGGTTCCGGGGAATCCTTCCAACGGTAGCCGTATCGACGAGGCCAGTCCTCCAACGAATAGTAGTGCTATCGCATCATCGGATATATACGGATCGTCCTCTATGGCTTCCATGTCTTCTACGAGCCTTTGGCGTGCTCAACCTACCCCAGCCAATTCCCCTTCCCTCCCTATTGATTCTTCCCCATCTCAATCTACCTCATCCGACCCCGTTTCCGCTTCGACTGGAGGCACCAATACGACTGCCGCTGTTTGATTGTATATGAGTAGTCCCATGTATTCCTAAGCTTTAAATATCCCACGATCAATGGACGATCAATGAACATGTGCTGTCGCTATGCCGTTGCCAGGTGTGCTCGTCTCATCATTACATGTAGCTCCGTTCTTTGTTCCTCGTGTACTTGAGTATGCGGCATCCCAAGCCATTCACCAACCTTACCTCTGGTTTTCATGGGGCACAACATCACGACGACGTGGATCCTCATCCCGCGAGAGATACCGAAACAGAGCGTGCCCCATTTATCTCTGCAGAACCAGTTAGAACATCTTCATATCATCTCTTTGGCAGGACCAAAAACATTTTGATTAAAGCTCAGCGAATCATCTCTGGAGCACGTTTTGCTGATATCCCTCTTCTTCTTGGAACATTACTCGCGTGCTTTCTATTCGGTCTAATTATATTGTCTTATAAACACCCTGGGCAGTTACAAGAATTCGTCAGCGCAAAAGGATCTAGACCATCACCTATTACCGATGAGGCCGTGAAGACCACATCGTCGCCGCCCACTGTGCCATTACACCCGTCAGAATATGTTTTTCAATGTAGGAAGCTCAACAGTGGCTTCATGTCTCATGGTGATTATTGGGACGAATCTCCGATGGACATGGGGATGGACTCGATTCGCGAAGCGGTGGAGGAAACTTTGGAGAAAAAATACAAGCTGCCTGAGGGTATAATGTGCTCAAAATCCATCACCTATCTTTTGGATGGAGAAGTTGGGCTTTTAGCTGACTTGGCATTGATTTCTCAGGCCTCAGCATTGGCTCGTGAGGTTCGTATCTAATCTAAACGTGCAATGTTTGAATCTGAATCTAGCAAAGCGTAATAGAATGTTTTTTTATAGACGACACGTACTGGAATCGTGGAAAGTTTGTGGCTTCCCATTGACCCAGAATATCATTGAATATGACACAGATGGACGGACTACTTCCAAGATAACATACGGCATGGCCCTGAGCCCGGCTGTCGTGCACCTTATCCAAAGGGTGTGACACCTTTTCTGTCTTTCTCTGAATCATCTCTAACATGGTGTTCAGATTTAGTCGCTTGCCCTCGGACTGCAAGGTAATTGTCCATTCCCTTGTGCTAATCGAAATCTGATGCATCTGCTTAGCCATTGGGTAAATAAACAATCTTCCAAGAGATAATTGACTCACATTGATCAAGGTGATAACCGCCCATACAGCAAAATACCATTTTGGGCACGCATTCTCTGAGCACTATGAGGACCCGTGAGTTTTGGCTATCCCCCTTTTTTGCTTTATTCGATCAAAATACTTCTACGTTGATAAGATATGCCCATGACCTAAAACGCCTTCGACCCATCTTTGACGCCGCCCGAGAATCTTTTGTTTCCACGATACGGCTTGATGCGATATTAGATGCTCTTATTAAATCTGCTCGCCATGAGCTCAAGAAATTCGCTCCTTCTACCACACCAGAATCATATGTGTCGGTACATGTTCGGCTCGGGGACAGGAAACATCGATTTTCGACCACCCCCTATACTTCAGCATCGGAATACATCTCGTACATCTCGAGTACACAGACACGGCTGCTTGAATATCCCAACACCTCTCCTGTCTTCTTTGCTTCTGACTCCCCCATTGCTGAGCGTGAGTTCGCAGCTGCATACCCAGGTTCCTACTTTTCTCTCCGACAAAACCATGATCCTGCTCTGCGACAACTCGCGAGTTCTCAAGAATACGATCAGAAAGAGTTTAATGATCTCAGCTTGGAAGAGAGGTCTAGATCAACCAAAGGAATGATTGTTGACTTTGCGTTATTGAGTGGAATGTGGGCCTGGGCAGGCGATCCAGTTCCAAGAGCTGGAATTTGCACAATCAGGTGGGATAACTTTGATGTACTTGAACCTCGAACTCAGTCAGATTCATTCAAGTTCTAATGTATGCAAGATGATGGCTGTTGGATTAGGTTGGGACCGGGCATTTGGAAAGGTGGATGAGATGGGTCAACCTGACGAGGATCTCAAAGGTTGGGTAGAAGTCGAGGAGAAGGGAAAGATTGTTCCAATATGGACTGCCTTTGAATTATTCTGATGTCAAAATGACAAGTTGGCCATAAATCTATGCAGCGATGATTCATATCTGAAATTAAAACAGTTCATCTGCTGAATGGAGACTAGAATCTGAGTGGGTGGATTTAAAGTAAACGTCAAGATCCTCCTATCTTATGCCTTCGGGTCATCTTTGTTGTTGATGTACTTAATACTCCTTTTGTGCAAGTTTTACCTTGAATGTGCTTCGTTTGCCTTAAGAGAATGTTTAGCCCTGGGGTCATTTTACATTGCTTGCGAGACACAACTATGGTCGCAGGCACCAGCTAGTCAATTGAACAGTGAAGTAGACAACTCTATATATTGACTATGACCTTACAGCCTTCACCGACGGGGCATACCCCTTCCACGGCCTCTCATGGCCCTCTGTGCCGTGCCGGGAGGAACTTTTGGGCCGGGATTTGACTGCCAAGAGTAAACGATTCAATAGAGACCGGAAATTATGACCAACTCACTGTTTCACTCTGCGGATTTCGCACTGTTTCATCCACGCTGAGAATTAGACACGCAGCCTCAGTTGCACTGCTGATAGCGTTTGACTTGACAAGGCTTGGTTCCCATACGAAAGCGTTGTAATTATCCTGGATACCTGAGACACCGTCAACGTCAACCCCATACCATTTTTCACCATTTGCGTGTTTCATCCGCAGCTTGTTGAGGATATCTGTAGAATCGAGACCAGCATTGTCGCAAATTTGGCGAGGGATAATCTCAAGGGCTTTCGCAAATGCAACCATGATAAGCTGGAGTTTCCCAGGAATCAAAAGTGCATAATTTCTAATAAGGGCGGAGAGTTCCATCTAGAGGTACCTTGTTAGTTAGGGCTAAAAACTTTTTTGGTTCCGGACCTCAATAGCACCTCCGCCAGCAACGATTTCTCCAGTCCGGACGGCACGTTTGACAACCATAAGCGCATCATGTAAGCTACGCTCCACCTCTTCCATGAATTGTTCAGCTCCACCGCGAAGCACAAGTGTACACGTCTTTGCCTTGGGACACTCCTCAAAAATATTATACCGCTCTCCACCGATTTGCCTCTCCTCAAACACACCACATGTGCCAAGGTGTTCGCGTTTTATATCGGAGCACGTAGATTGAATAGACCCACCAACAGCCTGGACCACCCTCCGCAAATCAGCAGCAGCAACACGTCCAGCGCAAAAAATGTCCCGGTCAGCAAACCACTGTGTAGCAAGATCACCGATAGGGAGTTTGCTGAGGACCACCTTCGCACCCGTTTTTTCGATCGCCTGAAGTTTTCGATATATTATTTCCCATTCGGCGTCCACTATGGCCTGATAATCAGCAACTGCGTCGACGCGGACTTCTGCGTTGTCCTTTTCTGCTTTCAGCTCAAGCTCGACATTGAGACACACAATAAGAGGATTATGGAAGAGTTTCGGTTGCTGTTCTGCACCTGCATAGGTGAAGGTTTTTTTGAAAGCGACACCTCTTATCAAGAGTGAGTCTTGCATCCCACCACCAGCAATCTTTTTGACCCCAATCAAGGAATCATCAAGGTCGTCTTGGTCAAGGGAATCAATTGCGTCAACAACCATTCGGGAAAAGAAAGGTTTCTCAGAGTGAATGAGTTTTGAAGACATTGAAGTCGAGGCACACTTGAGCAGCAGAGCACGGAAGCGCCTGTGAACTCGAATCAAACAACCAAAAAATGGTTCATGTTTAAGCGTACGTACTCTGGATCCGATCGATCCACAGATATTTGCAATTCTTTGATGTGGTTCAGGGCCTATCACGCGCTCGTGAATATGCATAACTCGATAGAAAGCATCAACATACCAGTCGTGATGCTTTTTGAAAACCTTTCATGATAGTGTGAGGGCTGACCCCCTCTTCGATGTATCCGCGAATTTCTTTCAGAAGCTGTGCAGCCAAAAGAACGACGCTCGTCGTCCCGTCCCCAACTTCAGCATCTTGAGCTCTGGCAATATCTACCAGTGTTTTAGCAGCGGGATGAACGATATCGAGTAGCTTGAGAATAGTGGCTCCATCATTGGTGATCTGAGCTTCACCACGCTCGTTAACAATCAATTTGTCCATCCCCCTTGGCCCTAGAGTACTTGAAAGTGTCTCCGCAATTGCAAGGCAAGCCGATATATTTGACAAGAGCTGAGGATTTCCTTGAGAAGTATCCGTCCCCTCCCGTAAGAGGACAACAGTTGGTTGCTAGAAAATCATAAAATCCATGCGCCTATATAACAGTCACATAAGCCTACCATTGGTAAGGAGCGTTGCATCTTTAATTGAGCGAAGATGAGGACTCCCAAAATCTACTTACCCACAATATTTGTCTTTATTTATGAATAAGACGCGTCGAGCGCGTCCCGAATTGTATATTTCTGCGTCTCTCATTCCTATCATATGTCTAGCAAATTGTTTCTTGCTGGTTCTGATGATGAAGACTCACCTGTCCAGACTGGTGGAGAAAGTTCGCATGAATCAAAGCCGGTTCATCCGTCGGACGAGTTCCAGACGCCTGCGAAATCTCCTGCTTCCTCTGCCCTTTTCTTTGCGGCAAGTGAAGAAGAGGACCTCAAAGATGCACATACAAATATGCCCCTCCAAGCTACCCATAAGTCTATTGTCACTGACAAAGATGACGTCGAGGTTCTGGACACTTCCCGCAGGTCAACTAGGGAGCATTTTCAAGAGCCTCCAGGGAAGAAGCGAAGACTATCTCCTACCCTTGAGATACATCCTCAGACCTCTCTATTTTGTCCAACATACTTAGGAGACATACTAATCGAGAATGCCTGGAGCACTGCTTCCGGAAAGGGATATGTCAAATCCGGCGATTCTGTGATTATACAAAAAGATGAGCCGGCTACGCCTTATAGCTCTCGCTCTCAAAGGCCTATCAAGAAAACTAGTGACAAGCAACAAACTACAATAGCCAGCATGATGAAGCTCCAAAAAACCAAGAAGGCTGACACTGTTGTACGTATCTTGAATCAGAGGAGCTTTGGTATATCTTTCATTTCCTGAACTTGGAATGCGACCTCACTCGATGCAGAGTTTGCCCGTTTGCCAACTGAGGCGGCCAGCTGGATCTCGAGACTTCTAGATTTCGGTACGTCCTTTTGTATTTTTGGTCTTCATTATTTCTTGAGTGTTTAGGTCTGGTTAAGATCCGGGGTACAATGACTGACTGCCCTGAAAAACTTTCGACGGGTATGGGTCTGATGGTAACGCTGCACACATACCTTCTCTCCAAAGCCTTTGAACCTTTACGCATCTCGGCTCTTCAAGAAGACAGTAGCTATTCTTTCAATGACTACGAAACCCAGGAAGAGAGGTTTGCCAGGATTGTTATTATTCAAACGACATATATCTGACTGACTTTACTGTCAGTTATTTGAGAGAGAGGAAAGCTTCCATAGTAAAACTTTTCGATGCTGTAGGATTGCAGCCTCAAGCTGGTGCAAGGGTAAAAACAAAGATATTCAACCGGAAGTACGAAGATGCTATCGATAGTCTTGCCAAACGTAAGAATGGGAAGACCAAGAAGGAATTAGTAGGCGATGGGGAAGAGATTGAGGTTGATGCGTCTGAGGAGCTTTCTGGAAATGATTTGAACCTCATTTATCAAAAGTGAGGTCATCCTGACATCTTGTAACTGACCACTCATATTTTTGCAGAGCTCAACATAACGATAATGCAATACCAATGATGGAGCCTAACAAAAGCTTCAGTCTGACTCTTCGTGGCTATCAGAAGCAAGCGCTTTGGTATGTGATGTCTTGTATAGTCAGATGTAATTGACATGGGCTTAGTTGGATGTTTTCGATGGAGCATGTCAGAGATGATGCTCGCAAAACCTTGTCGGTGCATCCATTGTGGAGCCAGTAAGTTCTTCCTCCTGCACTTGATGACTATCTGTTCATGTTTTGTTTGCACAGGTATATCTTTCCTCCGGAACCGAACTTTGATTCTGGAAATATTGACCTCACGGCTGATGAACAATCATTCTACTTTAATCCATACTCAGGGGAGTTCAGTCTGGAAGTTCCCAGAGTTGAACGAAAGTGTCGAGGAGGAATACTAGCGTAAGTAGTTGGTAAATTCTGACAAAAGAATCCGCGTTGAAAATATCTCAAGTGATGGTAGGCATTAATGTAATACAAATCAGCCGTCGTTAGCTCAGGCTACCATTTTGTTTCACAGAGAGTAAGTAGTGGCTCATTCCAGGCACTGTTCCGCATTCAGGAGGAATTCATAGTGGGTATGGGCAAGACCATAATGTTATCAGCATTGATACAAAGCAGTCGGCTTGGAAAAGACGAAATGAATTGGGAAGAAATACCACAGACCAAAGCGCGCCAGCAGCGAATTGACAGAGCTTTCAAGCCAATTAAACGACAGCCTGAGCGTTCCCCTCCATCTGCCACTTTGATTATAGCTCCAGCCTCGCTCTTGGATCAGTGGGCAGAAGAACTTGGGCGGTCAAGTAAACCTGGGACTATGCAGGTGATTGTCTGGCATGGTTCAAATCGCCTTGATCTCGATGCTGTGATTGAGGATGTAGACGAAAACGAAAACATCCCTAAGGTTGTCATCACATCCTATGGCATCTTAGCTTCCGAACATGCCAAATCCTTCAAATCTTCTGTTTTTGAGAGTGAGATTCTCTGCATGATCTTTGTTTCTGGCTTGTAGTCGCTCATGATGGGGCTAGTTTATTGGCTACGCGTTGTTTTGGATGAAGCTCATGCGTGCAAATCTAGAACCAGTAAGACTGCGAAGGCCGTTTATGACCTACGTGCCAGATGGCGGTGGGCGGTTACGGGGACACCTATCGTCAATAAGTTGGAAGATCTTTTTTCGCTTCTGCGAGTTTCTTTTTCGTGAATTCACTTTACGCTTCTGATCCTCCTCCTAGCAAATTTTTGGACTATAAACCTTGGTCAGAATACGCTTATTTCCGCTCGTGAGCTATGACTCATCTTCTAATACGACGAATCTAATACCGATCAGATTCATTACTTTGCCCTTTCTCGCTCGGGATCCAAAAGCGATTGAGATCGTACAAGTAATTCTTGAGAACACCCTTTTGCGGAGAGAAAAGAACATGCTTGATGTTGACGGTAAAAGAATTGTGGAGCTACCGCTCAAAGAGGTTCGTTATAGATTTCTATTCTCTTTCTCCCTTTGATAATGTCTTTGAAGGTCAACATTGAGACCCTCGAGTTCTCGTCGCTGGAACGAAAGATCTATGATTCGATATGGCAAAAGGCCAAGCAAAACTTCGACCAACTCGAAGCCAAGGGCCTGATCGGTAAAAATTACACTCACATTTTGGCCATGCTCATGAGGTCATCTAATCTCTGGCATCTGCTGGAAACTGGGTTGATGCTGCATACAGGTTGCGTCGTGCCGTACTACACCCGAACCTGGTCCTGGAAAACGAGGAAACAAAATATTCAGGTCCCTCGGAAAGCAAAAAACCGGATATTAGTGATCTAGTCAAGAAGTCCAGCTCGGAGTCAGATCACAACCAAAATGCCGCTTTTGTAGAAGCTATACTAGCAAATCTGGGAGAAGAGGATGCATTGGAGTGTCCTATATGCTTTGATATTATGCAGATTCCAACTATTATGCCTAAATGTGTTCATCGATGGTGTGTTTATTCTGGTAACCTGCGGAAGATTGGGATCCTTACGCCAAATCAGCTGTAAAGATTGCATTCTTACACACATTGCTACTTGTGAAGAGAAGCATCAAGAGCCAAACTGTTTTGCGTGCGGTCGAGGCCCTATCAGGGCTAATGAACTGCTTGAGGTGGTTCGGAAGGAACCAACCAACTCTCAGCCATTTACCAGAATCTTGCTTAGACGTAATGACTTCCAGTCCTCGACCAAACTCGAAGCCCTCCTCCGACATTTACGTGTGTATCAAATCTGGACTCTCCTTTTTGTGGAACTAATTGCACCGACCAGGGAGATTGAAAGAGGAGGACCCAGTCTTCCGTGCTGTTGTTTTCTCTCAATTCACAGGTTTCATGGATTTGATACAGACAGTTCTCCTGCGAGAAGATTATGATCACTACCGTTTTGATGGTACTATGGATGTGAAGAAAAAGAGTTCAGTGATCTCAGCGTTCAAGGCGCCATCGAACGAGCCCAAGATTCTGATCATCAGCTTGAAGGCAGGAGGAGTTGGCCTCAATGTGAAGTCGAACCTACTTGTTATTGAATTTTCTGACAACAGCTTCAATAGCTGACAACTGCAAATCATGTATTCATGGTGTGGCACTTCAATTTTTGGAAACTCCCTGTTAATGATCTGAATTTCCAGATGGATTGTTGGTGGAATGCGGCGACAGAAAATCAAGGTTCCTAAATCTGTGGCTCTACTGTTCTGTGACTTAGTTTTCTTGACAGCGATCGATCGTGTACATAGGATCGGTCAAGAGAAAACTGTCTATGTGACACACTTCATTGTAGGTGTGATCATTCAGTCTTGAGGATGATTTATTCATGATGCATAGGTTGCAAATACGATAGAAGAAAGAATTTTGCAGATACAGAAACGGAAGGCGGCTATTGTTCGGGAAGCTTTTCGGGGGAGTGGAAAGGATGGTCATACTGATCTCGAAAGCATTCAAGATTTGAAGATCATGTTTGGAGAGGATGATTGATTGTCTCTCGATATTTTACAGATTTCTTGTAGTGAATTGCCTACGTAAATTGACTACACTGGAAGTCGATATAGAAAATTATGTAATACCTCGTTTAGAACCTCGTTTAGGACATCATGCGCCATTGGTGCAAATCTCTCAGAATCATAATTGTAACGAATATTGGCAAGAGAACCTCTCTCCGACGCCCGCTAAATCTTGTTCCTCGATCCTGTATTCCTCGATCCTGTAAGGACTCCATTACTCCCTCGCGACAGGTGCCAGCTATGTCTACGCAATATTTCTACGCTGTTCGCAAAGGCAAGAAGCCTGGTGTCTATCGCACATGGTGAGTTTATATAATTTGAGGCAGAAGTCCACTGAATACAATTACAGGCAAGAGTGTGAATTACAGGTCAATGGCTATTCAAAACCTGAGTTCAAAAAATTCTTCACTGCCGCAGAGGCCGAGGCTTACATGAGACGCGATCAAACCAATATACCAGTCAACCCACCAGTGCCCCCGCCTGGGACTAGTTCAGCCGGCCAAAAACGTAACTTCTCTAGTGTCTTGGATGCTCCGGATGAACGTCAATGGCAGGTGGTCTATAGTGATGGAGCGTGCAAAGGGAATGGAAAAATTGGGTCTGCTGCCGGAGTTGGCGTGTTCTGGAGACCGGATGATCCACGGTCAGTGCGGTATACCACTTTTAACTATGTGTTCACGTAAAACAGTAACCTTGCCGAGCGGTGCCCTGGTGATCAAACAAATAATCGTGCTGAATTGATTGTAGGCCTTTATCTCGCACTTTCCAACTACTGACTCTATGTGTGTATGTCCAGGCTATTATCCGTGTTCTTGAGACTGTGCCGATGACGAAGGACAAGCTACTCATAAAGACAGACTCCCGATATTCCATCAATTGTGAGTGAGTACCTCGATGACTGAATTGCGCTTAGTTGAAGGATAGGTTTTAAACAATGGATAAAAGAATGGATGGAAAATGATTTCAAAACGTCAGATGGGCAACCCGTTAAGAACGCTGGCGTTATTAGCTACTTATCCTCTCTCTTGGCAGAGCGAGGAAGAAGGGGTCAAGAAATTCTATTACAGTACATCAAAGGCCACAGTGGGGATCCTGGCAATGACGGGGCAGATGCACAAGCCAGCATTGGTGCTACCCTTCCTCCCCGCCCTGAATTGGACTGGGACGCTATGAAGTCCAGGGCAAACGATCTAATCGAATCGCTCATTCCAAAACAAACGTCGGAGTCGCTCATTCCAAACCAAACGTCGGAAGTCTCAGTGTGCTCAACGGTTCAAACTCAATCGTCAGAGACGTCTGAGCGTCCGAAAAAAGTACTGAAAAACCATGCCATTGTCACTCGAGCTTCTTCAACCGCTTCCTATGTGCCTACTCATATCTCAGTACCTGTGGCACAGGTCACTCCAATCTTACCCAGTCACTCGCCTCTTCGATCTATCAAGACCTCAGCTTCTAGTTTGGATAGACTCACCGTTTACTCGAGGTCTCCTCGTCCAGAAATTTCAACGCCTGAGTCGTCTGCGGTTCCCTTAATGCAGCCTCCATTGTTAGAATCTCAGTCTCAAAGCACTTCCGTTTCGAGGTCTAGTGAAATCCCCGATGCCACGAGGACACCAACTTCTACGGGAACACACGCACAGAACAGCCAAACAAGAATAAACGACTTACCACCTCCGCCCAAATCACCGCTTAAAGTATCTAAAGTCGCACCCCCACTTGTTCCCGTATCGATGAGTGATATTGACCTCGATGTAAGTTCCATTTCATGTCAAGAAGCTCTTGAGCCGTTACTCAAAATTGGGTCAACTAGTTGTATAAGGATTGCTTACTTGAAGGCGAAGATTGGGAGCGAGAGATTGAACAGATGTAGCCACTTCTAGGATAATATGCACTAATTTCTAATTTACTTTCTAGAGTTTCGTTTATGGATCTTGTGACATAATTTCCTGAATTGACTGATGACACGGATGGGGCCGAGGGGACGCTTGTAGATTATGATGGTACCGATTTCAATTACTTTGTATACATTTCCACGTTGGATCCCTTCGGCTTTCTTCTAAAGCTCTCCGCCCAACCATGGAGACAGAACTCATTCGTGTTTGGCAGCTGGTCTCGGAGCTCAGTGAACAATTAGCACGAAACCAAGAGCTAGCGACTTCATTAAAAAACCAGGCTTTGGTTCTCAAGGTGAGAGCAGGCTCTTGGTTGGTCATGAAAGCTTTGAAAGGCCTTTTTTCTCATCGCATGTAACAGGGACGTACGGAACAGTCATGCTCTAACTTTTTGCTACGTAGATTCAACGTTGATATATCTCAAGGTATCTCTCTCCTTGCCTCTCTCCCCCTGACTTTTGCACTTTTTTGACCCCTCATCACCCCTTTTTTTTTGAAAGAGGAATTTGACTCTAATATGGAACGTCTCAATGCGCAAATTATCATTGAGAACCAGGCCTTGTTACAAGAAAACAGGCAATTGACGACGTTATTGAGGGACTATGAATCGACCATGGAAATGATCATGACCAAGTTTCGAAACCATGCTGTGTGTGGATTCTTTATTCTAATTTAATTTAATTTTTTGAGCACTCAAACGAATATCTATATGCATACATGATTTCCAGACTGCAGCGCAACAACATGAATTTACGCTTGCTCGACACTACGAAACGCTTATTCAGACTCGGGAATCTCAGAGTAGAGCTGCGGACACGACGGCGAATGCGGTTATCTTGCAGTCAATGCACAGACTCTCATGCCACCTGCAGTCGCTTTTACGGTTAATGAACGGAGGAGGAGAAGAAGAGGAGGAAGAAGTCGATTCTTCCATGGGGCTACAGCCAGACTTGACGATGGACTTGTCATCATTGTTACCTCAGCAAGTTAAAGAGCTACAGCGCCTTTTACAAACGCTGGAAGAGCAGGCCGACGTCGATGGTGAGAAGACAGGTCGACAAGACTGGGCAGCGCAGAGGGAGCACGAGATACGAAGACTAGATGAAGAGAACGCAGTGCTTCGAAAGGCGCTAGAGATTGATGGAGAGAATATGAAGGCCAAGGAGATCACAGTCGACGAGAAGCAGATTGACGTTCGCAGGAAAATGGTCATTGCTAGTCATCGCTCGTTACCAGACAATTCCTATTTGGCAGGGGTATCATTAGAGCCTACAGCTCATCCCCAACAGGCACCCGACACTCAGTTCTTGGCGCGGCTGGCAATCCAACAACAGAATCAGCCACAAGTGCAACCTGCTCCACCGCCGCCACCCCCACCGCCGCAGCAACAAAAACGATTGGGAGGTGTGTGGGGAGGAACCATGCCAGATAGACGGGAACGCAATAACGCAACTGGTCGACCTCTCATGGCTTTTGGTGGTGGTGGTGGTGGTGGTAGTGGGCAAGCACCAGCTTCCTTGGCGCTTTGGTCGTCCCAACCTGCTTCGCCAGCACCGCCGGTTGTTGAACGATCGTGGCAGGCACCAGGATCTTGTCTAGACTTGACGCCTGGGTTTTCTTAGATCTATTTTTTTTTTGCTTTCTGTATTATCACCCTGTAGTATATATTGTGTGAAAAAAAAGGGGGCGCAATGCCATTTGATCGGGCTTAGTGTTCATCTCCCATGTCGTTGGCCACGCTTCCTGGAGAATTATATACAGCGATTATCCAACATCTGGAGCCTTCGTGCTGGACAGAGGTCGTGTTGACCTTGTCTCGAGTCTTGCCCTCTGCGCCGATTCCAATCCAGCTTCTCTTCCACTCGATCCGAATCCGACGGGCTCGCCAGGCGGTTGCGCTCTTGTTACGTCTGCGCAAAGCTCTAGACACACCGTGTGACTCAGGAGAAGAAAGGATTGATCCTTGTGCCTCATGGGTCAAAGAATTCTCAGTCGAGACGTGGACGGTAGATGCAGATGTGGTTATTGATATCGTCCGCCTGCTTCCCAATCTCTCTTCTCTCAATGTTCGGATTGGCCCTAGTAATATCTCTCCGGAACATTTGGAACAGTTGTTTCAGGAGCCAATTGGGATGCTCATGCAGTTGTCTCTGAGATTTAGGCCTTAGTAAGTCGATTCCCCACCCCCCCTTGTACCTTTCACTCAATAGATGCAGTCTCAAGAGAGCGTCCTATTATCAGTTTCACCAGGTACAGTGATTTATGTTGAGAAGGAAAACTGATAGATATATATATAACAGGGTGTATACTTTGATTCCACCTTATCCGCGCTAGCCAAGTGGCCTCCTCAGAAAATACCACGAATATCGATCGTTCAGGATCCCCAGCAGGACGCCAACACTGAAAAACAGACCTTTGCCCAACCCATCGTCTTTTTCCTCCTCGACCCACATCTATCTGTGTTGGTCCATTCTCCTTCTATCGCGCATTCAATGACCGCGCTTCGCCTGCGCATCCCATCCAGACCCGTAGCTAGGCCTCTCTGCATCTTGTTACTGGGACAGAAAGACGTGTACCATTCCCCGGAAGCATCCCCAGTTGTACCCAACCTCGAGTTTTTGGATTTATCGACGTGTGGCGTTATCGAAGGGGAGCTTGAGATGATTCTCGCTCGTTTCAGGAATCTGAAACATTTAATCATCGACGGGTGTGCTGTTCTGCGAGCGGAGATTCATCAAGGAGAATGGGGGGCACTCGGGAAACGGTGTGCGCTCATTGGTGTTCATCGTGCGCGAGAGAGAGAAAAAGAGCTGAAAGCGCAGTTGGAAGAGGGAAAGGTAGCGGCGCTGGGCAGTGATGGAGGTCCTGCTCAAGTGAATGAACCTCGTCGACCGAGGCCGGGTAGGCGGGGTTTGGCGACGCCGACGATATCTATCCGTGATCGCTCCTCTGGGATTGCCCGGTCTCCTGGATTGCCCAAACCGAAAATCCGCATCCTTCCTTTTGTATCTAGACTAGTGACATTGGCGACTACGACTACGATAGGCGTCGAACCCTGTCGACACGCGGCCATACGTTCGGAATTTGAAGCAGGCTGGACTGAAGGAATGGCACAGCTGGAGGTGACGTATGCCAGGCTGCGGACGAGTTCGCGTCACGGTGTTCGGCTTTTGCGTGAAGATGGTGAGGCGGGTTTGGAAGATGTGGATGTGGACGACGATGAGGCGTTTGTGATCGCCAATGACACGCCTCCGATTTTGTGTCTAGCTGGTCCTACAAGAAACGAGCACCATGTAGCGAATTGCGGACATTTGGTGGGATGGAGTATTTGGCATGAGACTCTGGAAGATATATAATATAAATGCGTTTATTAATAGCATCATGACTTGTTTTGACCTCACTACCGAAGCAGGGGTGGAGGCGTATCTCAGACCGACCGAGTATGCTTGTACTCGAGTAGAGACTCTGACGGGTGGAACAGGCAACTGGGCTTTTAGACTCTGGCTGTGCCAAGCTCACCAAGGCCAACGTACACTGGTGCTGAAACACGGCAGATCCTACATCAAAGACATGGCCGATGTTTTGTTTGATGTTAAACGACAGGTAAGGTAGAACTCAAAGGCGGATAATTGACCTGTTAGTTGTTTGAAGTAGAAGCACTGAAGCGCGTCCGGGAATGGGCACCTGCCACGGCCTTTGTGACGGTTCCCAGCATCTACCACTACGACGACCAGGAACACGCGATCATCATGAGCGACTGTGGATGCAACTCGATGACGCTGAAAGAGTACCTACAAACGGGCAAATGTTCGCCAGAAACCGGGTCTAAAATCGGGAAGCAAGTAGGTGATTTCATGGGGAGGCTGCATGCGTGGGGGACCAGCACAGACGTGTGCGCTTTTTTCAACGGGAATCAAGAAGCCAAGGCGATGTACAGCTGGGCTTACTATGGGCGGCTGCTATCGACGTTTGATCAAGTGGAAATAGAGCTGGAGGAGGAGAAGAGAGCATTGGAGCAGATCGTAGAAGAGTCGAGCCAGGCTATCATGGATGCCACCAGCACGGTAAGGCGGCTTTTTCTTTGAGACCCGGGTTGACAAGGTGCAGTTGGTGATGGGGGATTTCTGGCCGGGAAATCTGGTTGTGAGATTGAAAGGGGACGAGGTGGAGCAGATTTACGTGCTGGACTGGGAGCTGTGCAGACCGGGGATTGTGGCAATGGAAGTGGGGCAGTTTTGTGCCGAGCTGGTTATGCTGCGACGGTTCGGGGGAGGAGAGAGGGCGCAGTGTGTGCTGGAGGGGTTTCTGGAGGGGTACAGGGTGGAGGGGGAGATGTGGCGTCAGACGGCTGTTCACATGGGGGTGCACGGGGTGGTGATGGCACCTCGGATGTGGGGGGACAAGGAAAAGATGGTAAAGCTAGTTTTGACAGGAATGTATGATTGACAGTAACTACTAGTACAAAAGAAATCATGGAACGAGAGTCTCGCCAACGGTAAAGTGGACATGGTCGCCCTCGCCGAGAGTGAGTCTGACGGGGAGGCGGGGGTCGATGCGGACGGGGGCGCTTGTGCCGACGTAAAAGTCGCCGCGACTGAAGCCCCTTGTGATGGCGGCGGTCTCCTCGTCGGTGAGCTGGCGGGGACGCTTTGTGGGGCGGAAAGTGGAGGTGGAGGGGCCGGTGAAGGCTGTGGAGTAGTCGTAGTACTGCTGCTGCTGGAGTGTGGCGTAGACGGGCGGAGGCGGAAAGTGGACAGGATTTGGCTGGGGAGCGTCGGGGTCAGGATACGCGCACGAAGCGCCGAGTCCGCGTTTGAGGCAGCTCTGGCACGGAAGCACCTCGCTGCACCGAGTCTTGCCGGAGTGGCACGCCACACACGCTCGCCGGACCGAAGGCCCCTTGGCTGCTCCCCGTCAGCCGTCCGTCTCCCCGTCAACATCCACACAACGCACCTTTCCGCGGCCCCTCTGCGGGCCCGACGACCACCTCGTGGCCCTGTCCCAGCTGCTGCAGCTGCTGCGTCTCCAGCGTCCCCTGCCCGTCTTGCACCACTTCGTCTGCAGGAAGCCCAGACATCTTTGCTCAAACGGCGCGCAAACCCTCCTCTCGCCGGTCACACCCATCTGCGGATTATGTAATCCCGGCTATCCACCTCCCCGGTCCCCGGTCTCTCTCTCCAATGGACGATCTCTTCTCGTCCGCAGAGACCGACCATCTCCTCGACTTTCTCGACAGCTTCTGGCTCGATGAGTCCGCTGAAGTCCCCTCCCAGCCCCCGCCCGCCTCAAAGCGCGGAGCCCGCCCACCCCGCCCCCACATAGCCAACAACTCTCTGCGCCAGAAATCCCTCCTCTCCTCCCCCCAAAAGCGCCTCAACCACATCATGTCCGAGCAGAAGCGCCGCAACGCCATCCGCGACGGCTACGCCCAGCTCATCTCCCTCCTCGCCCCCGGCGACTCCCTCCCCGCGCTCCCCATGCCCACCCGCGGCCGTCCCAAGGGCAGCAGCAGTCGCGCCAAGGGCCAGACCAGAGGAAAGAGCGGCGTCCTCTTCCGTGCCGTCGAGTACTGTCGCTGGCTCGAGCAAGGCCGCGACGCCCTCCGCCAGGAAGTGTTGCGCCTCGAAGCTGCCGTAGATAGCCCTTCTTGACCATACTTTATTCATTACATATAATACATGTTCATTAAATCAAGCACTCCTCACCCCCACTCCTCTTGTAGATCTCTCGCCAAAAAGTCATCCTCAATTTCATCGTCTTCCTCATCGTCCACTTCCACCCTCCGCCTCTTCTCCCCACTCCACTCCACTTCCTCTGCAGTAATCCCCTCCTTCAGCCTTGAATTCCGATCCGCCGCCATCTTTTTCCGTTTCGCCAACGGTGATCGCAGCGAATCGTCCAGCGGCGTACTGCTTCTCAGCCGTTTTCTCTTCGCCCGCGGTGTGTTGTTCACACTGCAACCATGAGCTTACTCCTTCCAAAGCTGAGGAATTCCATACCTTGCTCCGCCCACACTGCTCTCATCCGTCAGCTCATCGTCGCTCTTCATGCGTTCATCAGCACTCTCATCATCGCTTTCCATCATGGCAGCCTCAACCTCATCATTGATATCATTCCAATCAATCTCTTCGAGGTGTAGCGCACCTACTGCCCCACTACTGCCCTCTCCCATTTCAACATCTTCTCCCGCAACCGGCTCAAGGTCCCAATCGTCTGCATCAGGCTCCGGATCCGACGAAATCTGGTGATCCGAAACAGGGGGACTGTTCGAGGCCCCTGCCAACGACGCTTCGTAAAACAGATAAAGCTCTTCGTCCTGTCGCTTCCAGAGCGCGATACAATCATTGAACCACTCGAGACGCACAATCTTGATGCCACCCCGCTTTCTTGCTGTTTCAACTTTTTTCGTCCCGCGCTGCACAACTCGGCTGTCAATTCCCTCCTCGCCTCGGCTCAAACACTCACCTTGGCTGTCACAACGTGTGTCACTAGTGGAGTGAGATCGGTATAGCACTTGGCCCCAAACATATGCGCTAGTCGCCAAAAGTCTGTCGTCTCTTGTGGAACGTCCAGAGGAATGACACCGGAGAACACTATGTGAGCACCTGCAAGTACCTCGGAGCGTATCCATGGTATTATTTTCTGTGTCACGTCGGTGATGGTCAAACGATAAAAAGAGGGCACCTACCGTCACGTCATAAGGTCTATCAACGGTTAGATCCTGTGTGCGTCGAAGGTTCCGGGCTTTCTCCGATAGCTGCTGATCGTAGGACTCAAAGAACCGTTGATGTACTTCGTTTAACAGCTGCGGATCAAGAGTCAGTCATCCATCAAAATTGATGCCCTATAGGGGGGGACAGACCTTCTCTATCCGGCTTAATTCTCTGTCGTCGTTCTTTAACAGAGCCTGTTTAGGCTTCTCGATGGAAATAGCATTCTGATTTTCTGCTGGTTTCTCTGTCGTCGATGGCTGCTTCTCCGAAGAAGTCTCTTGCGTAATGTCATGGTTGATAGTGCCTTCCAGCTCTTCCTGCTTTTTGGCGAGGGGCCGTTTCTCCAGCTGCTCGTCCAAAGCTGCATTGTTGGTCGAAAGCAAGATCTTTTGCTCGAGCTCTGCTTTCTCAATATCCTCGGGTGAACCAGACTGTGAACTTTCTGATATTGTAGTGTCAGCACTATCGAAGACGAGGTCAGAGCTTATTTACCGGAAGAGGTCTGGAGGTTGGTAGTGGCGGTGGAAGACGGCGTCAGGGGCGCGATCTTGGCAAGGAAGCTCGAGTTGATGTCACCAATGCCAATGAAGAAATCGTCTAACAAAGTTAGTGAGAAAATGACTCGAGGCATGGGCAGGAACTGCTTTACAAGGGATAACTTTGATTAAGTTTGGGCTCCATTCCCATACATCCGCTCTATCGTCAATAATAACAACCATGGAGGTATCGCATGGGAACAATCGCTGTAAACTCTTCTGTGTCATGCCTACAGCAATCGGTAATAGGCAGAGCAAATAGAATTAGAATTGACTCACTTCCGCTCTCGTCGCGACTCAATATTCGTCCTTTGAAAAAGCTGCCGTCAGGGTCAACAGCGGCGCACACTTTCTCTGCATAGGCGCGTGTGCCCATAGTATACACGTGCATGTCGAACTTGTTGGCGATTTGCTCAAGAAACTCCTGCCAGCCAGGTCTTTGAGAGAGATAGAAAGCGAGCTTAGTGCATACCTATGGTTTCGTGGAGTGATTCGTACCTTGGTTTGATATAATACATACAACCTTCGTTTTCGACGAGCTTGTGCTTCCCTTTCGGTCGTTGGGGTCCTCTCATGTGTGGCGTGACGAATGACTCGGGCCCGAGACGGAACTTCTTGACGTCCTTGAGAGCCCCCCAGTTGGGATTACATTCGCTGTCAGAATCGACATCGGAATCTTCAGATACTTCAGAGCCGCATGGTGTAGTGGATGACTTCTTTGCCTGGCGCGCCTCCCAAGCTTCACCCTCTGCTATCCATTCACCGACCGTAGGATCAACCGTCGCGTGTACGATCGTCTGGTCGAGATCAACAATGAGAGAGAGTTTGCGGGACTTGAGAAGATGTTGAGCTGTTTCGAACTCGATCCGCTGAGCCTCTTCGAGGGAGACAGTTGGACCGAACGCAGAGTGTGTCATTTGGATATGGGCGCGAGATGCGTCGGAATAGCCAGTGTAATCAATACTAGGCCAGAATTTAGTGTGTTTTTAGAAAAGAAAACGAAAAAAAGGAGAAGAGTCTCATCGGGTTTCATACCTCGTCATATCTTTACCACAGAGCACGCAGAGTCCACCGAGTTGGATGCCGTGCTTGCATGGCTCGGTCACAATGAGAGCCGGTTTGTCTTTTGCTCTGTTTTTGGAGATGGCATCGCCAGGCTTAATCTTCCAAACGTCGAGAGTACCTTCTACCGCAGCATCCCAGGTCCCAAATCGGGTTTCTGGGTTGGAATCCGGCGTCTTTGGAAGGTGAACGAAGGAGTAGGTGAGGAGGCGAGTACCGCGCTTGAGGTGGTCGGTCGGTTTCGCCTCGAGGGTGACGACCTTGATAGGAAATGGAAATGAGGACGGGAGGAAAAGCTCAGTGGGACTGGCCGAGGCCATTGTTAATCTTGCAGAGCTTTTTTCGCAGGGGAGTTTGTGACGTTTGTTCTGCCTCCAACAATCAACAATGCCATATATTCTCCTTTAGGAAATCCTTGTTAGCTCTACAAGGCTTATTACTGGGTCTGCTATTGCTGGTGCTGCTCTTGCTCTGGAATAAATACTCACCATGGAGATTCATTCTGTTGGCCAGCTATGCCATCTTTCTTCGATTCTGTCAAACGCTTTCTTCCTGCCTTTCTGACAGGCAATGCCCTCCAGCTCTACTCCAGGCGATACCCCTCTTGCTTCTTTCTTCGTCTTCCTCTCTTGGTTTACTTGGATTATATCTTTCCCTGCCTCGCGGTAGAGGATATCATCTGTCTCCGACGTGTATGTGTAACATTCACATCTCGTGCTCTAGTCAGATAATGACACGGTGCCAAGGTGAACAAAGCCTTCTTTCTGATTACACATGAGCCGTCCATATGGCGGCGCTTTTTGTCGCGCATGAATCATCATCCTGTGGTGTACTTGCGCCCAACGTTCGACTATTCCAACAAGGACACCTACTACGAGGCCGAGCAGATCGTCACGCGGACGATTTCGCTCGACGACAACTGGCGCGCTCATCAGCCAAAGGTCATCACTCGGATGCTTCTCGAGATGCACTATGAGGTGCTCGACATGTCCCTCCTTCCTGGTGGCAAGTACATGGTGGCTTCTGTGAGAAACAAGGGCAGCTACCGCTACTATTTCATTCTCTACATCCTCGATCATCCTTCTGGCCCACGAGCCATCGCGCGAGTCGAAACCTTTGCCAAGGTCTTTCGCATTCAGACACGGTACATGAAGATCCATGACAAGTACAGTATCCTCATCACCTGCGTAAGGCGATGTTTTTATGACCATCCTCCTTTCGGGTGCGTTTTTTTTTCTCAACTTGCATACACGCATTTTTGCTCATCGTCTACATTTAACACAGTGTCAATCTCTCGGAAATGAGCCATGAGCACCCACTTCAAGTACCTCCTTACTTCTCCGAAGTTCTGGTGTACTGTGTCCCCATGAATGTCCTTGAATATATCGGTGACCCCAACATTGTCTGGGGTTCGCCCGAACATGAGCGTAGGCTCCTCGAGCATACCAACGGCCCTTTCCATTTCCTAACCTCTATTGAAATCGATGGCGATATCAACCACCTTGCCTCGTTCGACAATGAAGGCGCTCCTTGGATTGTCATCGTGACCAACGATCTCTACATCTCATTCTACAATTGCAGAATGTCCTATCCGATCCTTTTCAAATGCACTGAACATCCAGATTTCGACTACGAAGTACGCGTCTTTCAGTAGTTTCTCTTTTCACGTCTGACAACCTATCCTTGAATAGACTATTCGCGCCATCCTCCCGCTTCCCAAACAAAAACAAATTCTCGTCGTACGCCAGTGCATCATCATAGCTGATCACGAAGAGTGGGTGATCGAACTCTACGACTTCCCCACCGCACACTCTGTACAAGCACCCACGCACTCCATTATCGTCAAATACGCCCTCCCTTACACGCTCCTCAAAGTCCTCATCTCGGAACCTCTGATACCCGACCCCTCCCCAAAATTCCCAAAGCTCCAAGACCAACCTCTGCCACCCGTCTCTATTTACTTCCAGTCACGCACCCCGTATGGCCTGATGCACTTTAGCCTGTGGCCCATGTGCCAACAAACGTCAGACGGGGAGATTCACTACATCTTAAAGTATATCGTAGATCCCGCCCCACTTCCTGACGGACCGACACCGGAATGGGAACTTGTCAGAACAGAGGCACAAAAGCATTATACACATCAGTCATGCCATCAGACCGACCCCCAAGTCGTGCATGTCCTCCCTGGAAACTATCGCGCCGTCTACTACACGACCTCTCAACACGACAGGAGAACCTCTCCGTCCATGCTCAGGTTCCGGCGGTATCTTTCTCCTGAAGTCCAAAGAACCACCTACCCTGAAAGACCTAAAGATAACTCGTTGGCATTTATGCGCACGGAGCGTCCGTTCCATCCGAGCGGTCTTTATGGGTGTATTGAAATCGGATTGGACGATGCTTATGCCTTCTCCTCCAAGGGAATCAATGCCGTTGCCTGGGATGAGAGTATAGGACGTGTGTGTGTGGCCGTTCAAGGGGAGCTTGGTGTCCGGATACTTGACATGGGCTTGACGGTCGAGCCAGATCAGAGATTTGCCGGGTGGAAAAAAAGAATGTCTCAAGAGATTGCCGAACAAGATTGTTGGCACTCCAGAAATTGTTCACATACTCGCACTGTATCCAGTCGACCCAGTTTATCCGACTGGCTGGGTTTTGGTAGGGACTCGAGACCATGATACACTGTTTGAATATATTCTTTGCTGTGGCATGTATTACAAAGCGCTGATACAATTCGGAAGAATGCGACGACATGACGACAAATGGGACAATATAATGCTGACTCCTACTACAAATAAGTAAAAGCGAGGGAGATCGTAAGTTCGCATGAAATACTACACAGGATAATACAAGAAACCATCATTATCGAGTCTATCCATTGCGTGAATGCAATAGTTAGAACGAGCACAGGGGTGGGGATGCTGATGGAGAGCATCAATCAATGAACGCTTAGGAAGATTAAAACATCATAATGATAGGGGAAAATCCAAGGAGGCAATGGTGAAAAAACTTGAACGGAACGTTGCGAATCAAGAATAAATATACTAAACAAGAACGTCTGCGTACCTCTCTGGCCATCAGTAGCACACGACGAGCTCAAAATCGCTGCATGAATGAATTCGGTGAAGTCTTATCTTTACGCCCATCTTTGTCCTTCTCCTTCTTCCCAATTCCAAACATAGGTGCAGTCAGACTTAATTTTCTCTTCGTCCGCTTCGGCTCACTGGTACTGATTGGTGAATTTGTGGTCGTGGCACCCTGATTCAGGTGATTGAAAACGTGTCTCGACGAAACTGGAGTTGAGATAGTAGGCAAGGATGGCGCAGATGCGGACGGTGTATTTGATTCCAACAGAGTATTTAAACTAGTCCGAGGGCGATGTCCGTTCGCATGATTTGACGGATCGCCGGTCTCTGACTCCAGGGGAGCCATTCCATTCTTGATTGACATATCATATTTATGGAAATTTTCAAAGGATGAGCCAAGAGGTGGATTTACTTTAGCTGTAAAATGACTCGCTCTATCGGGTGTGGGGGGCAAGCTAGCGTTCGCAGTGACTGGCCTTGGAGTGACATATGTGCGAGTGCTTGGTATCACATTCTTATGGTGATCTAGTGATGCTCGAGAACGAGGACCAAGCACTAGAGACGATTTTCGGGAAGGCAAAACATCTATCTGATCGGTTGACTGTGATGATCTCGAAAAGGACTTCGGAAGAACGGGTGGAGGGGAAGATGAGACTGTTGTGGCTGGCGATGACAAAATTATTGAAGGACCCGAGGAGGAACTATCTTGTTGTGTCGCACTAGAAGAGGTATGTGATGAAACAACAGTAATTGCTTGGGGAGGCTCCAGGTTAGGGCTCTTGCGTAGTAGGTCGTGGGTCATTGCTGTCTGAGAGGGGGGTCGTTTAATTTGGGAGGTGGTCTTATACCAATTGGCAGACGGAGATCGCTCTTTAAGTGCAGGAGAGGGTGGTAACTCATCAATTGACTTGTCAGACTTTGACTTATCACCTAATCGGAAGCTTCTTCTCTTGAACCAGCCGCTTGTCTTCCGAACCTTGTCTTTTCCCTTATCTTTTACTTTTCCACTGGGGGGTTCGGATACTAAAGTAGACAATGACGAAATATGAGGAACTGACGGGATAGACGATGGATCATCAGGAATGACCAAAGATGGAGAGGAAGCTGAATGGTGAGTTGATCGCGGCGAGTCAGACTGTATGAACTGGTCTGATCTGTCGTCTATATATGATATTGCAGTAGTTGGCCGATTGGAAATGCCACGACGGACAGGAGATAGAACTGCATGAGCAACGCTGGGGGAGGGCGGTGCTATGAGTGATGGGGACGTATTGGGAAGCGGAGAGATAGGAGAGTCCCCCGGTGTGAGGTTAGAAGATTTGTCGGCGATAGATGTAGAGGTGATAGGAAGTTGTGACGGCGGAAGTATGACGACAACAGAGGTTTCTGTTTCATGAGACTCAACTTTACTAAGGCCCGGAGGTAGTGAAGGCACAAGCTGTTGCGAAGGCGCTCGTAGCTTAACACCATTTAATTCAGGTTCAGGTGATCGGGGGGAATCAGGATTCCTGAGTCCCAGAGAACCGAGGTCAATGTCAACAGCCTGGTAGTATAAAACATATGCCGATCCGGAATGAGAGTCGCCATAGTATTTGGGAATATCGCCTTCAGGTATAGGATACACATTGTCGTCGTCGAACACAAGCCACGTTCCAGCAGACTTGACGATAGAGATATAATGGCCATGATGCGGTCCACTAATGAACAGATCAGCAATACACACATATGGGAACCATTCACTCACTTTCCAATATGAACTACGATAGCAAAGAGGCTATACAATCGGTCTGCGTTCTCAAGGTCATCCACGGTATTGAACAGCCGTAACTCGTGAGGAAAAGCGACGCGGTAATTTAATTTGATATATTTTTGCACATCCTCCTGAAATTTGAAGCGTTTAAGATGTAGTGCAAGAATGTTAGGTAACTTCTTGATCTTCATGCTATAAACGACATGGTGAGCAACCAATTGACTACTCTGTTCATTAGCCCACCGTTTTTCTGCTTCTTGGAGATCACAGCACGAGTCACAAAAGAATTTGTTTCTTTGGCACAACATCTCACTCGCACTGAATGACCGCAGGCATGCTGTTACACTGGAGTTCTGTTCAATGTCTATTGAAAGGTCGAGGAAAGACTCGTCACGGGAGGAAACCTAGATGATTGATGAGCGGGAGCGACTAGAAACAGAGGGGAGCACCAACCGTCTCACAAGTCAAGCACCGAGTTTCACTAGTCAGAACACCTTCGAAGAGCCGGTGGACCAGTGTGGCATCCTGTGGAGAAGCACCTGAATTTGAGCTGGTCGTTGCCGTCACGATAGTTGGAGGTGCTTTAGAGGCCAAAGTTGCCAGGGAACCGGTCACTGGAGAAATGCGGATAACGGTTAGAAAGAACGAAATGCCGAATCCAATCAAACTCACAGTCTTCTGCTTGGGCACTGTTCTGTGCCGATTTCCTCTCTTCCTCAAGCTCCTCAACAATGGTGTTTAGCAGATGATTCAGAAATTCATGGGCATCCTGATGCATGGTCCCGCGGAAATCTTCCTTGCTTTCCTTGAGTTTGTCAATAAATGCTTTGGGTGCCACCGTGCCCTTATCTCCCGGATGTGTCGAAATGAAGAGGAACAAGGACCGAAGAGCAGAAAAGAGAGTAGGCGGGGAGATGGGAATCGGGTAAGGCGGTTGAGAAGCAGTGGAGAGCAAGTCAGGAGGATTGTCGATCGGTGAGCCCTTGCGGTCGGGTTTGCGACGGACAGGGGTGAGAGAGTATTGCAAGGAAGCAGGCTTTTTGAGATCATTTGTAGCGGGAGGAGGGTAATCACGGGGGAGAGAGGGGTCTACAGTCTGTATGATGAGGTCGCGAAAGGGCGCGCAGAAATAGAGAGCTTGGAGCACAGAATTGGCGTAACTGGACAAACAAAAGTAAGGGAGTGGCCAACAAATTGCATGAAGAAGCACACCAGGTATTACCAAACTGAAAAGATAATCACTAGGGATGACAAGATTTATAATGGCCAACATACGTTCTCAAATCCAAATTTCTTGGCATCTGCAGAGCTGACGACGGGCTCTTGCACCGGCCTGGGCTCATGCTGAGGCTGCAAGGGACCGCCAAATATTCGCTTTGTACGGGCCATCATGGTGGCCTGGCGGGAAAGTCTAGTGATGGTCGACAGATAGATGATGTCCATCAAACCTTGCGCTTGGCACCACGTGACCCCGCATCCTGATTTTCACGAGATCGTCTGCTCACACAAAAACCTTAGATCGATCTGCTTCTAGGCACTGAAAATTCCTTCATCTAATCTAGTGATTCAACTAGCATACTTAACCTCTTTGATGTCTTCCAGCCAATGACGTATGCGTTGATACTCAGCATCCTCCCAGCATTACGTTCAACATCTAATCAGGGCCCCGAACATCATGGTCCTGAACATCATGGTGACCTTGTACGGAACTTTCATATCAGCCACATGACCATCACTACCTGAGCAACATGTGCCCTTGTCCTCCAAAGATAGCAATCAGACATCATCAGTATGACCAAAGATGTCAGATCTCTTGAGAAACCCTTGTTGTTATACTCTTCATCAACTGCTTGAACATAACTTGGCAAGGCTTGAGAATTATTCAAACCAGGGTAGTATTTACACATCCATGATGTTTGGCAGCTTTCGAAACACTTGAGATATACACAAAACAAGCACTAGGTCAATATACAGCTCTATTACTCAACATTATCATCAGAATGTTTCAATATTACACCTATGAGCAACGTCACCTTTTCCGAATGAAACTCGGCACTGAGGCATTGGCAACAGGCGGCATAAAGCTATTCAGGCAGCTAGGTAAGCACTGACCAAAATCTGGTAAATGAGCAACGTTTGCTCAGGCCTTTCTACCATCCGGGGGCGCTGCTCCCTCAAAAAATCTATTTCTTGTAGAACGAGATCACCTGTCAAGCCCTCAGGTAGCATGCCAAGAGGAGAAGAGGGAATGACTGATGCAGGGGTCGGTGTTGCAGCAGGGGGTAAGAATCCGCTATGTCGCAAGAGTGATGATAGCGCGATAAAAGACCCCGTACGTCCACTGCCCGCTGAGCAGCCTACGAGGATGGGTGGATCAGGGTCATCACACTGGAGCACATGTGTTCGAGTAATCGATGGTGAGGGACTGTCAAAATTTGGGTCTCTGTTCAACTGATCGACTAGCTTCACAAAAGCCAGTAGAGATTTACGGTCTTCAGGAACACCGTGATCGGGCCAAGCAGTATAAATCAAGTGCTGGAAGATAATTTTGTTATTATCATCTTCCTCTAGTCCATAGGAATCTTCGCTCTCATCCATACTTTTCAACGTAGTTGATTGGATGGTTGAAGTTGAACTGACAGGTGAGATTGCAACTATACTTTGTAAACAGTAGGCATCCTCATGATCTTGCGTGTGCATGAGCGTCACCTTGAGTGCCTGCCCAGATAGCCCAGGGTCAGGAGGTACAGTGACAGATTTGCCAACTTCAGTGGGAAAATAGGGGTGAGCTTTCGTCCGATCACCTTCGACATTCTTTGTCAATTGCACAACCGTCCTGATTCGGCTTGTGAGATGGGTAGCTGCATCATCTTCGAGTTTCATGTTGGACGTTGCTAGCGGAACTTTGGGGGTGGAAATCGGCTGCACGATGAAACTGAGAAAGGTATGGATTGTCATAGGTAGTGGCGCCTGTGTAGCTATCCACCACTTATGTCCGCACCGCTCCAGCACCCAATTAGCATTGAGGTATCTCCCTGTGGCGCTGTCGCTACCCTCAACAACCCGCGTGCGATCATATGGTACAACGTTGGCGTAGCGATTGTGTGGGATATTTTGCATTTGATTCCCAGTGGCCACGGAATAATACTCCAGGTGGGCGTCGGGAACGACGACCGGAGAATGAGAAGCCTCCAAACCGCTTGAGAAGCCCGACAGTACTCTAGCTCTGCTGCGACTCAACAATCGAACATATTCCCGTCTTGATTCACGCTCTGAAAGGGTTCGAAGGACGGAGATGATATTAGACTCCGTGTAAGCATTGCTGAGCCACGCTGGGAGTACATCGCGATAAGACATTGAATACTCAAATAGAGCCGAATTTTGAATTCTTATCATTTCATGTTATTCTCACGATCAGCCTCTTTCGACATGGAATTTGTCTCGCTGATCAATGAAAGCACAGTTGTCAGGCGAGTTACAGTCAAAATTCTGACAGAGTAGCTAACGTCACTACGACAGGGTCAGCTCAACCCTTGACAAGTCCGTAGGTAAAGAACATCTAACGGATGGGGTTGTAGAGACTTGTTGGTCATCACGAGGAGTTAGGCAATTACCTTGATTTTTCCAATCCCCTCTGACTAGCTCACCCCCCAGGAACTACCTCAATCAATCCAATTACACTTCACAGATCTTGTCTCACCTCGTCGTATCTCCCTTGTCTTTCAAGGGGGATTTGTCGGAACCCGCTGTCTGATCCAGGTTCCAGTATCGTCTGATTCCAAGAATGAGTGGCGTGATGTAACAAATATCTACCCAGAAGACGTCAACCGCCGACAGACATTTGACCTGCAACCCATCGATTCCACAGTGGACGATGGTATCCGGGCAATAAAGTTCGTATTCAGAGGGAGTTCCGATTTCTTTGGTAGAATCACAATTTATGACTTGAGAGTAGAGGGTTTAGTTAAAAATATCCCTGAGGGATCAGGGGTGATAGCGACATAAATACACGATTAAGCAAATGACAACTTTAAAGAACACTTTCACGACTGAACCTCTGCTTTGCGCCTTTCAAGCCTCCTTTTACGCCTCTTTTCACACCTTTTCTTACGCCTTTCAAACTTCATCTTGCGCCCCCTCAGTCTAACTTTTGGTTGCTTCCTTGCCATCGAGATTCGCTTCTCTGCCATCGAGATTCTCTTATCTGCCATCGAAATTCGCTTGAGACTATCATTGAGGTCGAGAAACTTGCCACCAACATCACGGATCTCGAGCGTTGGCCGACCAACCTTCTCTAGGCTCTGAGATCTCCGTGGTGTCTTAATATATGATTTTTTGGTGTTTCGGATCATGAGTCGAGGATGAGTCGACTTTAGATCCTCCCTCCGCTGAGCGAAGTCCCGTCCAAGTTGCTTAGCATGCTCGAGTGCAGCTGGCACAATGGGTTCCTAAATTTGCTCCATTTCAGCTGATGGGGATCACAGAGAGGTGTGCCAGCTTACTCGACCGTCCTCGGGAACGGATTCCCAATACTGGCGTTGATATCTTCGGCGCTGGGCATCGCGGTTTTCGTCTTGCTCGAGAAGATCTGCTTCAATAGCTTCCCATCGAGGACCATCCCAGTGAACCTTGGCTGGATTATGTGGTTTAACCCCAAGAAGTGTCTCCATGCCACGTTGGAACCCATATTGAATTTGTTTTTTCTGCACAAAAAATTCAGTGTCTACTCGATATAGTTGAAGATCAAGATCAAGAAAAAATCAATTCAGATGGGGTTGAAACGGTTCTAACCATGCTCCGGGCGATGTAAGGCACCACAGAAGGTCTTCCAGTTCGCGAATGATGAAGAAATTTCATCATAACCACAGAATATGGGTTGCTGAACTTACCTCCTGAAAGGAAGAAACAGCAGAAGTTAGTTAGCAACTACGATAACTTGGTTGGTGAGAAGATATCTACCTATGAAATGGATTTTAGTCAGCTACGATTCAAGGATAACAGAATTTACAAGGGTCAGACAAAGTGCAATTTAACCATTGATCGTTTGATGTCTTCAAGACTAATCGAAAATTTTGTTCGACTCATCGTTTTGAGTCTGAATAGAGAAAAAGCATGTACATACTTTGTACCAAGAATACTCCAGACCTTTCAGACGGAGGATAGCATCAACACGCTTGAGGCTCAGATGATGACGCTGAGATAGACTCCTGACACTGTTTTTTATCGGGTCCTTCATATAACCCTCGTAAATCTGCTGGCGGAACTCATCAGACAGCGGGGGAGGAGGTGTAAAACTGGGATTCATTGGAAACGGCTTAGAAGGAACATTAAGGTACAAGTGTCAGCCCGACAACTGAGACGCCTACCACGTCACCTCCAAGCCAGTTGTTTGGTTTGGCACTCTTGTACTGGGCACCGATAGTTTTCAGCCATTCATTGTACGAAGTTTCCTGTTTGTGTTTTCCTTCCGTGGCATGCCCGTCAAGTGACTCTAGCTGTTCTACAAAGGTAGTTTCGGGACTAGTGGCTTCGAGTTCAGCCTCCTCCTCAGGTGTGGGTGGTTCCGGAGCAGCACTAGACCATCGCGTCAATGTCCAGGAGATGCTACGACGCGTGGGGAGGTACAAGCATGGACGTGGACCAGCAGGGAACCTAGAGGCCCGTCGGAAAAGAGAGAGCATCTGCTGATGGTACGTGGGATGTCAAAAATTTGTAGGTATTTTGCACGTGATTAGCTATTTAATTTTGTGACAAGATGACAAGATCACTGTCAATGGCGTACACTGAACTAGAGCTCCTTCATTTACTCATTGGTTTTGCAACACTTCGGCCGGTGAATCTATTGGAATGGCCAACTCACATATCAATAGACAAAATCCATCATTTTTTGCTACATTCCGTGTTTCTCAGTCCACATTTCTTATCGTATCCTCCTTCACTTCAATATCAGCGGAATTTCTGGAAATGGGTCCTTGAGAATTTGGAAATTGCACAGAAGGTATGTCAACCCTTTAATATATTATGTTGATAGGCGTGAGGAATAGCTGTATCCGCAGACTCACGACTTCGAAGTCGATCCAAGATTTTACGAACGGTACTTGGAGTTGCTTGCTACTTCTGGCCCGTAGGTAATTTCCAATGCATCGTTGCTCATTCCTTGAACGATTATGCAGAAACATTAGTTTCTTGCCACCAGAGAAAAGTGATCAAATCTGTGGACCTCAATTGCCCTTGATCCACCAGCCGCCAGTTGATTCCTACGTGACGTATTTTTGGCGACCCTTGCCCTATCAACCTCCCAAATCGTCTCTTAGTGCTGTGGATTTCTCAGAGTACAGAACAGCGACTCTTTTGGAATCAAGGAGACTAATCGAGAGTGGTACCACTGGATTACGAACATGGGGAGCCAGTTTAGTTCTAGCTCATTACCTTTCAGAAAACTCAGGTCTGTATAAACATTTTTCGTAAATCAAAATGTTCCTCATTCATAAACTGAAGAATTGGTCGGAACTCGACGAGTCCTAGAGTTGGGTTCTGGAGTTGGCTTCCTTGGCATAGTTGTTGCATCGTTGCAGCTTCAGCACGCTGCGACATCAAGCTGCAACGGCCGAAACGGCACCTTGTATCTGACCGACATGAACGAAGAAGTCCTAGCGCGGTGCAAAAAAAATATCGTTCTTCCGTGCAGTAAGCATTTCAGTCTTGCCTTGTAGGTTTCTGACACCCAATGAAGATTGTTCCTCGATCCACCCAAATGTGCACGTTCAGAAATTGGATTGGTCCGTTTCTTTGGATAACCACCAAAGGTGTGATCTGGCATCTTATCTTGAACATGACCTTAAACCCGACATCATCCTGGGTGCAGATATTGTTCGTCGTCCGTATGCGGATTGCCGACCATTTTATGCTTAAACCACCCCGTTAGGTCTTTGATCCGTCCCTAATTCCTGCCCTAGTCAGTGTCCTCAAGATCGCCTTGAGGAAGGAAGGCAAGGAAGACAGCGAGCGCAAAGTTAGATATGCTCTTATAGCACTGGCCTTGCGCAACCGAGCAACCACCGAAACTTTCATTTCCCGCATCCGAGGTAAAAGAGTTCGTTCCCTCATGTGTTTGCTTACAATTTCAATAGATGAATGTCTCTGCATTTCTGACATTTCGTCTCACATTGAACGAACACAGCTGGATGTTTTGTGTGAGGATGATGTGCACCTATACAAAATCACGACAAAATGATGGTACTGTCCATCAAAAATAGTAGTTTGATGTCCCAGCATTTCACTAATCATCGACAGCACTAGACATACTGAATTATAAGTACCGTCCTAGTACGAATGAAAGTCCAACCTCTCTCTACTTGCATGATTGATTTTTCCATCTCAGGACTGCAGAAGTATGTGGTAACAAGGCATTGTGAAGGGATAAAAACGATTTCCGTACAGGTTATAATTACGAAGAAAGTCTCAGAGAGCTGGCTACTGCTCCCCATATCCGAGAGGGTTCTTGCTCTGCCAATTCCAGAGATCCCGACACATTGTTTTGAGGTCCTGAGGTGCCTTGAAGCCCAGCTCGCTCTCGGCCAACGACGGATCAGCAGTCAGATCTGGGACATCTCCGCGTCTGATGGATATCGTCAATTAAGCAAGGTCAATTTCGATCAGAGACTGATTCACTTACCGTCTACCAATAATTTCATATTGATATTGATAACCAGTAGCCTCGCGCATTGCTTCAACAATCTGGAGCACGCTCATACCCCTACCCTTTCCAAGGTTGTATGCTTTGTAGAAAGCTTCGCTCCTTCCGGAGAAGATAGAAGAACCTTCTTCCAAGGCATCTAGAGCCAAACTGTGGCCGGATGCGAGATCAAGAACATGCAAATAGTCGCGAACGCAGGTACCATCGCTTCAAGTTCGTGAGTATTGTCTTCGAGAACACAAGACAACGAAAAGTTATTCACGGTGTAGGATAATTATTTCCAAAAACTTTCAAAACTGGATCCTTCACGCGCCCTACGGCCATCTGTGCGAGGAGGGGGAGAAGATTCCCAGGTCGACCGCGAGGGTCTTCACCAATGAAACCAGAAGGATGGGCACCTGCAGGACTGGGAGAAGTCGTACACTGTAGACGAGCAAAATTAGGAGCTCACTTGAAATAGCGCAAGGAGATTGCCCGCCATCTCGGATCAGCTACAAAAACAAAATGTTGGGCTGATTGTTTGAACGCAGTGCAAGAGATCATTCCTTACAGTGGCATAAGTCCTCTATAATGGTTTCTACCATCACCTTAGTCTTGCCGTATGGACTGTCTGCTTGCAGTCGGGTTGTCTCTGGAATTGGGATGATGGGCGGTGTCCCATACACAGTAGCAGACGACGAGTAAACAATTCTTCGGCAGTCAAACTCATCCATGATTTGAAGGAGTGAGACCGAAGCGGAAACATTGTTAGCGTAGTAGACTAATGGTATCTCGGTAGATTCTCCAACGGCTTTGTACGCCTATGAAGCAGGCTTAAACACCGAAAATTTCGCTCATGCCGGACTTACCGCAATGTGAACTACACCCCAGATACCACCCTTTTTGTACTTTTCAAATACTGCACGGAGCTGTTCGGGTTTGGTAAGATCGCAGTTAATAGAATCAATCTTAGTGCTCTCGCGTTCGAGAGATGTCGCATTTTGAGGAAGCTCGTTTTCAGAAAGCCGAGAGACGCGAGCGAGAGCGGCTGGTAAAGAATTATGATAGTTGTCTATTGAAATAACTTTGTAACGCCTTGTTTTCTGAAGAGTGTAGATAACATGGGAGCCTAGTAAAGAGGTTGACTGGACAGAAGCATCTTGTCTGTGAGGAGAGCATACCGATATAGCCGGCACCACCAGTCACCAGTACATTCTGTCTTTACTTAGCGAAGTAGATCTACGTGAAAGAATACGCATACCTTAAGGGCTGGTTCAGACATAACCTTGATATGTTGGGTGAAGTTGGAAGAGATTTTGAAAATCTAAGTATGGGTTATCTATCAATGATCCTGATGCGCACATTTTTGCTCCAAACTGCAATTATGAACAGATAAAGGATGGCTACAATAGCATCCGATGAGGATCTTCTATCGCTCGACATCAAACTGACATTTACACGTCGAGAGAAGAAAGGCATCCCGCATGAAGGGAAGATGTTACATGGGGGACAAACCTATCCACATCTCGCCATGAAATTCCTGTCAACTCCTGTCGATGCTTCCACACTCATAAGTTTTACGGGGAATGCAAAGTTTTCAGTTTATTTTATGTTGGTAAGGAATAGGCAAATGGTTTCAGAGGTTTCGACCATTCGAGCCCATCCACAATAATATACGATATATAATAGGCACCGAATGACTGAAGGCACTATCACACCGATAGCGCTTCAGATAGATTACACTGTGCCGAATGATTTGAAGCAAATGTCTCAAGGCTGTCCATCCGCTCCCTCGAAATCTGTCCCCTGATCATCATGAGTAGTAGCGGGCTGAGACTCATGTATCGTCGATGTTTCAGGGACAGGAGTTCTAGAATTTGCCTCATCTATGGTGCTCGTCACTTCATCAGCCCTATGTGTCTTCTCTCGTTCGGCTATGCGTTCTTTCTCAATCTCCTGTACGAGGAGCGCAACGTCACCGGTACCAATTCTGCCAAAGTGCTGTAAATATTGATCGCGAGCTGTTCGAAGTGCAAGCCAAGACCATCTTTGTTTGTTCTGTGATTCTATCAAGATTGGATTCGCCAATGAAGTAGAAGACGCACCTCCTCGAATTTTGCAATTTGAGGATCTAACGGTTCCGTTTTCTTGACAGGTACCGCTGGAGCTGAGACTTGAGTCGAAGTTGAATTAGGAATTGAACTTGTAGTTGACTGTGCTTGAGTTGGCTGAACGGTTGTCAGTGGTCGTGGAGGGAGAGAGGGATGTAGTGCGGAGGCAGCTGCAGCAATCGCAATTGGTGCTGGTGCGTCGACGCTCGCAGGTGTTTCTTTGCTGTCACTCTCAATTTGTGCCTTTTCCTCCTGGGCAGCAAGTTGACGTTCAGCGACCCTGGCGAGAGACTTCTTGCGCATTTCAATTCGGTTATCCTCAAGCTTGACCTTTTTAACAAAATCTTTCACGTCACCCGGCCTATAGAATGATAACCATAGTTAATCGATGAATAATGCGAGAATGGAAGAACCACTGAACTGGAATGGATTCTCCAAGTCATGCAAGTCTCGATAGCCCATTTGCCAGATTTCAGTCAGAGGCTCTGTTCCTAGGGTATATCGCCAATCTTCCCGTGGCTGCCTCAATCTCTGACGCAACTCCCTCGTTGCCTCGAACAAACCAATCTTTTCAGTATTTCTAGTCACAGACCATGTCTCCTTGTCAAATGGCGCACACAACTCGTTTTTCCACTTGACCCAATTCTTCTCGCGCTCCATGATTGTTTGAATCGTTTCGGCAAATGCGTATCCATTCGGGGTAGTTTGCTTGAGTTCCTCCAAAGCTTTGTTCAGGGTTTCCTGAGTCCATCGTGCGTCCTCGGACTCTAGGTTGAAGTCCATTTGTAGCGATCGATTGCGTGGCGTTGCCCAAATGGCCTTATCAGTTTTCGTGAAAGTCAAGATATGGCACAGAAGAATAACCATTTGAAAGAGAAACTGACGGCGAAAGTGTGTATCTGCGATCTTGCAAAAACCCTCAAAATCAAACACTGCATGTCAACAGCTCCCAAGCATACCTCAAGATCGAGCAAGTCTGGAGACGTCAAAAACTTGGCGAAGAAGTACTCATTGACATTCGTTTCTTCGCTTTCTGAATCTCGTTTTCTCTTTGATATATTATTTCCTATCCCAACTCGACTGCCCATCATGGCCTTTTCTTTCGCAGTTGCTTCTTTGATGACCGGAAGGACTTTATCAACAGCGTCTCTGAATTCCAAAAAAGTACCTTTGTTGGCAAATACGGGGGGTTTGGAAAAAGGTACTTGAAGGTGCCAGAATGTATTATAAAAATCTGCGATATTAGGAGATGTCAGATATGCCACTAGAGACAGTAGTCAAGAAACTAACCTTCCTTTTCATTTATTATTGTCCGAGGTAATCTTCTTGCATCCGGTCCTGAATCTACTTGCATAGCGGTGTCCTCTTCACCCTGGCTGGATGCAGGTGCTTCATTCATCTCAATATCGCCCTCAAGTTTTGGGTACCGGACATCTTCCCAGGTAGTACCATACTCTCCTCGTAGATTAACACCGCTCCGTTCCCCTAAGGGAAATACTCCACTGAGGAATGTAAGTATCCGACCACAGAAGACAGTGGTGGAACCGGATTTTGACAGACGTCGGAGAAGGTCATTGAGGGTCCTAAGTAAGATGAGGGCCTTGCCCTTCTGAGGAATCATGCCTTCCGTGAGCCTTGATGAGCGCGTTTCAATCCAAGAGAATATATGTGAACATGAGTTGATAGTCTGCATCTCTAATAGGTCCTGCAAAACAATGAATGGGAATGTTTGTTCGCAGGCGTCTGGAAACGACATTCAAGCTTGGTGTAGCAGCGCTCAATCGCATCTGTACTCACCCAACTCTGTAAACGTCAAAACAAGGTCCAATCTGACTTTGAGTTGTTCGTAATAATCAAAATTCTCCTTTTTCAGGGCGTCTCCCTCAGTCATCTTGATCGAGGGTATGAACAGGCTGTGATGAATCAAAAGGAACACATACCGCTAACTTAAATATTTCATCCTTCAACAAGTACTCCCACTGGCTTTTCCAATTCTCTGGTGAAGACTGGCTAGCCGAATTCTTGAGTGTTTTACCAACCAATGTTTCAAGTTCGAGTTTAGAAATTGGAGATTTTGTTAGCGAGGAGAGGAGAGAATCAAGAGATGGTTGAAGAGAAACCATGAATCGGAGTTAAGAACATGGTGATGGGATCTCTTATTTGGGTCAAGGAGCTAGATACAGGCTGTCATGGCTCATGACAGAAGTTCCTCGAACGACACGAAGTCAAGCTCAGATTTCAAAGAATCGAGCTCCAGCTTGGAGGCCGCCGTGGTTTCATCAGCATCTATTCTTGTCCAGACACAAGACCATAAACCTGATGATGCTGATGACCCTCAGGTCACAGAATTGCTGAGACAGCTCACTGCTGCCGATGGAGTAGCGAAAGGCGTTGAAGAGCGATTAGATGGAATTATCGATAACCTGGATATGCTTCTATCAAGCCTTGAAAGTGAACTGAGATCTTCAGAGACTTCAGAGCTAGACAAAACCAAAGCAACATCATCCTAACTCGAGACTCCTTCTTTTCAAGGTGAGCACAGCTCAGCCTGGGGCATGGTTGCAGTTACTTAATAGCTGCAAGAAGGGCTGAGAGTTAGAGCCTCCCATGTATATGCAAATGGTTGAGCCGTTGAATACTACAAATGCAAGTGGTATATTAAACAAGTCTGTCAGTCGTTCTCTATATCATGTTTGAATCGTTTCACAGTATCCACAACGTTGGATCCTTTCCTAGCAAACACGAGCTATCGACTACGGTCAGAGCGATGGGAGAGAGCAAAATCATCTGTGAGAACGTACCAGATAGGGATTTGCCGTTGAACCTGTGGTATCAGCGAGGACTTCGTCGGATGAAACTAAGCTGACATCTGAATCATTATACTTGAACCAAGAGTCGGGTGCATCTGGAAGGTATCTAGAGTAGAAAAAATAGTGTCCCCAAGACGGCGAGGAACCCCGGTGAATGAAAACTGATGTGAGCTCGTATTCCACTGCTTTGGAGGTCGCCCAGAGACTCTCCAGTTCTTCCTTCAAAACCCTCACTCGTTCACCTAATTGTTCAATTTCCTCTATCACATGCACTCGTTCTTTGTCGAGATTAAAAAGAAAATCATTGTCAACATCAAATTCTGAGCTATTCTCAAGCCCAGACAAGAAATTGATGCTGTTTTCAATGCTAGTAGCAAATGAGGAGTTCTAACCAGAGAATAATCAATAAAGAGCAATCGGGGGCAGTAACGATTGTTATTACTTTTCCCTCTGAAAGAATCCGGAGCCTCTCTCGACAAGCATTAAGTTGTACTTGAAGAGCTTTGGACTTGAGCTTCTTTTGAGGTGCTGCATCGTCCATGAATCGATCCAGGTAGATGTTTCCCCAGAACTTAACGTAGGCTTGCGACTTATAAGGTTGCAGTGTTTCACGGTTAAATTGGACACGCTGTAGTCTGTCAGGATAATAGAACAGCATTTCAGGTTCAAACTTGCCTGGAGCTGTATTTGCAAGATAGGGGGTAATTTGACAAGGGACATCTCCATCCGTGCTTTTTCCCCTTGAAAATCCACAACATCATCAAAGTATCCACTGAGGCCATCATATATGTCAGTTCCATCTTCAGTCACATTGACAGGCAGATGAGAGAAAAGATCTGTTTTGTCATGCACAGAAGCACGGGATTGGCGTGCGTTTACAAGGCCAATCAGACGCTGTTTAATCTTTCCAAAGAAAAGTCTAGATATATAAAGTGTCACCAAAAGACAAAAAGAGTCACAAAACACTCACTGCTTGACGATGCTGATGTGTTCTGTGCTTTTATCGCCATCTCCACTGAATTTCAAGAGTGCAGTTTCGATTTGGAACATACAATTGTCCATGCACTCGGCCACATCGTGTTGTCTGCCTATTGAATTTAATTCAAGGGCTGTCAGCAAAACTAAAGTGTCAGTACTTACCGAACATCATTTCTGATGATGATGTCTCTGGCATCCTCCGCGGAGGTAGAGGTGGTGGTGGCTTCTGATCCTGGGCCTCATTCAATTTCCTAGAAGATGAGGATTCGGGTGAGTCATCAGCAGACTTAAGTGGTGCTCGTGGAGGTGCATTTGGGAGCACGAAAGCTTCTTTGTCCTTGGAGTTTTCGCATGCAGGGCTGTCAATCTCCATATCATTCCCTTTTTTCTCATCGCGTGCTCGTTTACCAAGCACAGAAGTAGGTGAATGAGGAGATGAAAGAGTTACCTCCTGTGACGCCAGGGATGGCCGGGATAGCCCATCATCAACCAATGTTGCGTCAGTATCATTAGAATAATCAGTTCCGCCTTTTCCAATCTCGTCGTCCTCTTCGTCACGGGAAGTGACAAGAGCAAGTTTGGCCAGCTCGCGTGTGGGAGTAACTGCAATTTCTCGACAGTGTTCAAGATTCGAAAACAGTTCAGCCAACTGATTTAAGACTAGAACGAAGATCAGAAAGATATTCAAAAGCAGAAGGTATCTTACATTTCTTGGACCTGATAATTTCGCGTCTCGTAACCAGACGGCCGCCTACTCGGTGCTTCTTCAAATCATTGTCTGTTAATTTGTCTTCATCGATAAATGCATCAAGCTTAGTTGCTGTCATGACCGATTCCCGAAGTTCTTTGATTGTGTAAAAATACTATACATGTGTGTCAACCTCGACCAAGAAATCAAGAGAATCAGCAAAGAAAAACACACTTGTAGAAGAGAATTAAGATAACAAGTGTTCCCGAGTTGATTCAGACCTCGGGGGAAGGCAAGACTGACTTCAGCCTTGACGTCCCCAGCTGCATCATGATTATTTATATTGGATAAATATCCAGGGAAGGAGACAGAACTCACGATCCTGACCAGATATGAGAAACTGGCGCAAGCGCTCGCTGTCCCGTGATTCAGCAATAATACTGAGGGCGTCCCGCATAGTGTCAATTTGAGAAGGCCGCTCTTCGACCTGTAATCATTAAATGAGCACCCAAGATAAATCATAAATTTTTCACAAACACGGATGGAGAATACAGTGATCAGCATATTGTCATCAACATTTCCAGGAACCTCCAAAAGTTTATAGGCTCCATCAGGGCTCATCATGCGGTTTTTCTTGGTCTGCCAGATTTGCCGCAGATTGTATCTGCCTTTCGCTTCTGCGATCACCCGTAGAGCATCGTTAGCTTTCCTTTGTAGATCATTTCCATACTCGGCATCTTTCCAAGATTTTTTGACAACCTCCTTCCAGGCATTTTCAATGAATTCGTCCTCGACGTCATTTTCTAACTCGACGCCTAAGTCACCGGTCACACCAAAACCAAGTATAGCTGCAGCGTTGTCGATATCCTCACGCGTGAATCTATCACGCATATTTTCCGATATCAATAGATTTTGTAGCAGCGGTGAGGGCTCTCCACTCGTTTCGAGAGCTCGTACAATGGCGGTCAAGTGACTGAAGTATTGCACTGTGTGTTCAGGGTCACAGCGGCATTGAGCCAAATAACCGAAAGCAAGGAGCTCTAGTCAACTCTCGTAAGAGGAACAGAGGGAAGATACCATCATGATGTCACCTGGAGAGTATGTCTTGAGTGTGAGTCCCATGTCAGCCAATAACTCAGAAACGGGAGCCAAGGCCTCATTCTGTGATATGGATAAATCGTTCCGAGGAACTGGAATCAGGTCAATCAATAATTTAGCTAAGAGGCCCAAGAATAAATCACAAACTTTGATCAGGATGTGCACCTATGGCCGCTTGATACATTTCTCTGACATTGTCAATCTTCACCCAGATCTGCCGCATCCTGACGTCCTTCAACAATGGGACTAAGGAGAATGAATAGCTTTGTTGATCAGAAGAACCACGACCTACGGTGTTGTTTGCGGAAGTTTTCAAGCCAGGCACCTAATTCTACCCAGGCGCGGAGCAACTTTCGCCTCATGATTTTCCCGATGAGATCGGTCTGCTGCACATTTGGAGGGCACAGGAGGAGCTCATTATCACCTTCTTCAGAGAAGCCAAGTACTTGAAAGATGCATTGTCTAAAAAAGATGAGGAAGGAGGAGTCGAGTGGACAAGAGGACACACGTGGTAGCATTCCATCCTACTTTCGATTGAAATATATTGCTGGAAGAGTTGACCTTGAGTGCTCTTGTTTCCCCTTTCCATAAGATGTTCTCTAAAGCACTAGAAATACTCAGACCCTGTGAATGGGCTCGGGAGCTCAGTTAACATACAGCATTATAGTCTCCAATGCGATGGTAACCGCTTGTTCCCCACTTTTACCAGGTGGTGGATTGGACTGCTTATCCTTGATGAAAGTATTGAGGTAATTCATAGGAATCACTCCAGGGATAAGATCCAAAGCTACGCAGTAAAGGGAGCATTGACAGCATATGTAGAGGTCGAGCAATTCACCCTCTTCGATTTCCTGTTGGCTTTGATCGTCTTGTGAACCAACATCCTTTTCGGCGCGTTTATCTAAGCTTGCCGATCGACCTTTTGCTATCATTTCTGTATCCCAATGCTCGACTTTCAAAGGTGGAGTCAACTTGTAAGCGTCAATGGCTTTTGAATATTTGTGAAAATGATGGGTTTTGTTAGTCTCGCCTCCTTTGTCTCCAACACAGTTAACCGTCTGCGTCCGCCGCGCTTGATTAGGCAAGGGAGGATGATTGGAATTTCCGAATGATTGGGCAAGAGGTGGAGACATAATAGATGTTTTCCAGATAAGTATAACCCAGCCATTTTCTCGCGGGCAATAATAAGCGTTTGGATGAGGGACAGATGTTCGAACTTCATCATCTGATGGTGGGGAGCTGGAGAAGATTGTACCGGAAGCTGCGGGGGTCGAGTTCTTAGTGTTTGGACTATCGGATGATTGTCTGAGAGATGAATCTGGACTGGTAACAGAAACTGAAAAGAGTGAATGCTCAGAATCATGTAGTTGCTCCAGCAACACAGGCGGGAGAATGCCGTGACCAGGCCGTTGATGAGTGGCACGAGTATCACGATCCCACCAGTGATTTTCCTCAAGTTCTTGTCTGCCAGTAATCGGAACGTTGACAGCATTTTGCTCTAGGAGATAGCCTCCATCACGATCCCACCCTGCTGTTGTGTTTGCATTGGTCCAGTTGTTGAGATCAAAACTTCGATTCCAATCCTCTGACGACCATCCTGTCCCATCAGGCGGCAAGTCCGCATCATCGTAATGAGTCGCCACAATTTCAGGTTGTGCTTCAGGAGTAACGAGATAAGCGTGCGTCTTGCTAGAGCCAACTTGTTTAGGATAACTCTGATGAGACTGGGAGACTTGCACATTTGATGCATAGAAAGTGCTCGTCGGAATGGGTTCATTTGTGGGCGTGTTAGGTCTCTGAGCTGGTGACGACTTGGAAGCTCCAGGAACAGGGAGTGGTCGGCGAGATCTGGAACTTTCTTTGTTTTCCATTAATTCGTACTTTAACTGCTACGTATGGATGTGTTGGGTTATTCCAGCATTGCTGATGATATGTCATGAAACCTACAAGCTACAGACGCAGATGAAGATATCAATATTGGTGAGAGATGAGATTTTACGAGATCTCGTGACCCTTTCCGAACTGCTCTCCTCAACGTGGTCGGTGTATCACCCTGTCCCAAGTTTCAGCAAATGTATTAAAGTGCTTCGTGTTCAGTTGTTAGATAAGTAGAAATGAAGGAAGAGGCTGCTGAGTGATTGGACTGGACTGTTACGTAATGCATGAAAGACTAGACGATTTCATCTCAGTGCTTATCTATTCTAAACGACCCGATATTTCTTTTCCTGGGCATATATCCCTACTGGCATCACTAATTTTAGCTGGATGGTCAAACGTTTATGTTGAAAAATGTTCTGTCGTAGTTGACAGGTTCTAGAACATGACAGTGGAAGAACCGTGTGCAATATCGTAACCAAAAATGTCATTGGTATTATAGTTTTTGTTTGCCTTCCGAGGTCAAGGAATCTTACCCTCACCCGATTATTTCAATGTTGTACTTCCTCTCTTACACCTCGATCAACAGAGCACCCAGGATCAATTCAGTATCGAGCTCAAAATAGTTAACTGTGACCTCACAAACAAGACTACTTGGATGGTTGAGCAGGTTATCCACACCAGCGCTACATTGAAAAAGATAGATGATCAGGACTATCAGCTGTTTGGATATAGGAGTCCGACTAGCGACTCATTCCGTAATTTTGATCAATAATTTTCCTGTCGTTTTCCCTCCTGTTAGATCCTGGTGTGCCTGCTGCACACCTTCTGTCGTAAATGGATATTCATTGAAGATGTTGAGCCTTAAGGCATTCTCTGTCACCAAAGCCCAAAGCTGTTGGGCGTATTGGTACGCTTCCTCTGGAGTATAGACGTAATTAGCTAACCTGTAGATGACAAGTAAATAGAGGAACACAAATATCAAGGTGATAGACACACATTGGGCGCAATAACCTGATATTCTTATCCATAAGCTTCAGAAGGGAGAAAGGTTCCACTGGTCCCGACGCATTCCCAACCGAAACAAGTGTCCCTTTGCGTTTGATCATCTTGAAATTATCATTAAACCTACGTGTAGGAACTTATTCGATGGTCAGAAAGGTCAAGTAACAGAAAAACACACGTTGTCTTCCCAACCCCGTCGAAAATGGCATCAACTCCTTCTCCATTGGTCAGTTCAAGGACTCGTGCGACAGTGTCTTCTTGCGTGTATAAAATCACATGATCTACACCGTTTTCTTTTGCAATTTTCGCCTTCTCAAACGTTGAGGTAGTCCCAATCACTGTTGCGCCAGTATGTCTCGCCAACTGGGCGAACAATGACCCAACTCCCCCTGCGACGGTGTGGACAAGAATGCTGTCCCCTCTCTTGACTTTGTAAGCCTCTGTGACGAAGGTCAGGGCCGTCAATCCTTGCAACAAGCCTGCAGCTCCCTCCCGCGTAGAGATACTGTCCGGAAGAACGTACACGGATGTCCAGGGTACAGCGATATAAGTAGCATGGGTTCCGTTCAAGTCCTCCGCAGGATGTTAGAATAAGAGGACAATTCTTACAGACAAGGACGTACGGCGGCAACTTTCTTTCCCACAGCAAAGCCATTCTGCTTGAAAGTTATATTGCTCAAGACAGTGGGATCGGTAGGTAATGCTACAATGGTGCCAGCTGTTTCTTTGCCGATGATTGCAGGGAGTGTTTTCAACGGGTATAAGCCAGATCTACGAAATTATGTTAACTTGAGCAGCTGATACATATGACCAGGGCAAACCGAAAGTATGTGTCAATATAATTCACCCCCGCATATTCCACCTATGTACACCGTGGAGCAATATGGGATCAGGTAAGTGGGTGTTTAGATCAGAATTGATCACGAGCCTTGATAACCACATCTCCAGAATTGACTTTTGGAAATGGACGTGTAGTTTTCTCCAGCACCTCGATCCCTCCGGTCTGGTACCGGTATACCGGTATCAAGCGTCAATGCTATAATGGGGATATAGAATAGGCAGCATACGTTTTGTATTGTGATGGCCTCAACTGTCGGTGGAAATGACATGGTAGCGATTGCAGGCCACTTGATAATCAGCTTCCTATATCTTCTGCGAGTCACATGACGAAAGATGGGATCAGAATGTCCTAGTTACTTATTACTTGTTAGTTGGTTTCGAGCAACTATAAGTTGAATTGTTACATAGTCCTCTTTCCATCCATTTTCATAGTGATACTAATGAAGGGGATCGAAGGTCCCCTGAAGCAAACCTCCCGCGGACTGTGATTAAGCACCGATCGAGGACCGCGTTATAAGTGTATGAAGAAAAAAACCAAGAGATGTTCCAATGATTGACTACTGATGAAGAAAACCATTTATTGCTAAGAATGAGTTCTGGCCTATCTTTTTTAGCTTGGAACTTCATAGACCATGTTTAAACTGGATATCAGACTCTACTAGACATTTCCAAGTATAGCACATGAGTCACATGATTTTGGAAAACATGGGATCGTCACTTCAACATATGTATACGTCCCGCAAACTATCGAAAAAATATTTTGATGGGCGTCATGCTGTACGAAAAATAAGATGGACGCCACTGTCGGTGCTAACGATATCGCTGACACTTCCGATATCCAGGGCATAGGTTGCCTTCTCAAATGCCTCTTGCATCTGCCCAGGTCCAAACCAGCCAAGGTCACCACCATTGCTGTGTGACGAACAATCTGAATGCTTCGTTGCCAGCTTTGCGAACATTCCAGCCCTGTCAGAAGCCTCGTCAATCTCCGCCTTGTAATTCTTCAGTACTTTGACGGCTTCTTCCTTAGTGCGAGTAATGTTCGCCTACCACGAGATATTCACAAGGGCAAGGGTCAGGGTTGCGCGGATGTGCTAGATTCAAACAAGAAGTACCTCCTTCCAGCTCGACGGGCGTCTGCTCTCCTTGTGTTTTACTAAGAGATGGCTAGCCCGTACTTGGCCCTTCTCTCCCTTGAAGAGATTGTCGACTTGACTTTGATACTTTTCCGCCCCTTTGAGACTCAATACTTTTTCCCTTTTGTAACCATTAGGAGGTGTCCAGCATGACTCCTTGGTGGCTGGATTGTAGAAGTAGATTAATTTCTTGGAGCTGGAAAGTCGAATCTCCCAGGTTTCAGTACTCTCCTGGAAGGCATTTGTAATGAGCCATGACGCTTGTCGCACAAAAAATCAAAAAAGATATACCATACTGTTACAATCGTGGAAGGTGAAGAAGCTAAAGTTCGATTATCACGGGGATGATCCGACTGTTCCTAAAATATCACCTTTCAAATTTTGTGGGATCATTATGAAAACCTGAACAGCGCAATTACAACATAAACAAGCACGCAGCGCCATCATATGTTCAATCATCACATTGATATATCTGTTCTGTTTAGTGTACATACCGAGCAATTGATTGGGCTTGATGTGCCTGTTGTATGTCTTTTTATTGCTCTGCAAATTCCTTTGAGAAATCATAAACACAGAAATTAGGAGCTCGTCTACTAAGATATGTCCTAAATCATGTAACTACGGAAGACCACCGCTGAATGACAATAGCTTTATTACTCACGGGAAACAAGCTGAGCAAGGACATATCACTTATTATGGTTGAACCGGAAAACGATCGTCCAGTTCACCCAGAATGAAATGCTGATCAACAGACGGCGCGACTAAGCTTTGATCAGAAAGCCAGACAAAACAATCAAACATGAGTTGATGCAAGATTGAAGAGTCGACGTTCCGGAATATCGAAGAACGTAAATGGATAGATGCTTGAGGTTGCAACGTGGATGAACTCCACTGCATCCCCTTGGTAAGAGACTACTTGAACAACAAAATAAAGCTAGGATCGACAGTACACCATCTGTGGGAGGTTCTATTAGAAGAATAGACTGTGATACAGAATAGTTAATATTCTTTTGGCCAGTTCAAATTTTCAGACAATGCGAACGGTGAGCTTTGCTCTTAAGAAAACCTTTTGGTAGTTGGGGGACGAGGACAACATCGCAGATCATCACATTCCTCTTTAGCTCCTTGACGTCAATCAACTTATGGTGAACTTGTAAGGCGGAAAATCATGAATGGGAAAGTGCGGATGTGATAGAGAGTATCCCTCTTCAACTGGAGGATGCAGGGGAAGACAGGCTAGATGTGCGACATCACGCCTTTCAAATGCTGGGTATGATATCGTTGTCGACCACTTTTAAATCACTCCCAGTCTGACGAACTGTTTCCAACAGTACCCGGGTTCCACTATCTTTTTAGGTCTGCAATCATCTTTGTAGTAAGACCAATCTTCAAGTCCCTACTGGAGACACTATTTCCAGAAGGAGACTTGAGACACACCAGAAAGACTTCTTTATAAGGCATTGAGTTAGAGTAATCCGAGTCCAAGGGGTAAGAAATACCTGGCGTGCCCATTGTTGTGGACCATAATGAGAGCGTCAAAGTGAGTTGGCCGCGCACCAACGTACAATTGAGCGTTGCGAACTAGAACTAGAACCGACTGGTTGGGACTATATCTAGGGGTTGCAGGTGTTCCCTATATCTCCGTTGTTTGTGCCCACCACACAAGATCTGAAATGGGAGCCATTTGACAAAACTGTGTGGACACTGGCTTTATTGAACTTGAGATATT